>Ga0325405_1004719_pt1 | contig 13867 bp, 12 predicted proteins | sample PopdelMetagenome_21_FD_205663 | JGI IMG/M metagenome (GOLD analysis project Ga0325405, IMG submission 205663) | Populus deltoides microbial communities from Bellville, Georgia, United States - Xylem-Control-R2 | ecosystem: Host-associated > Plants > Phyllosphere > Stem > Wood/Secondary xylem... | reverse complement strand
AAAAATTACGACAGCAGCAGAACCATTTTTTAGTGCAAATTCTGAGGGATTTATTCAACCTTAAAGACCAGATAAAAAAAGAATGAATTTAGCATTATGAAGACTCCTGATCAACCTAAGAGAACCTAATGATTTTGGTAGTAAAGGGGAAGGATAAAAAGAGCAGAAAACAGCTCAAACAAGGTTTCAAAAAAACAAAATATTTCTTTCTATGCTTTTATCAATCTTCTGGCGAATATGAGCTAAACTCCTACACTCTGTTCAAAAGAGGTATACATCGTCTCCAGCACGTGGGGTCCAAAATTGAGTAACAACAACCATAATGAGAGAAGTTCAAGAGTTTCAAATCATTTTATATGATATACATGCTGAATGTATGTCTCAATGTTAATCCTTTCAAGTGGCTGGAATCATTGAGAAAATGTCATCATCTTGAAAAGACTTTGAAGAACTATCTTAAACATAAGTGTAAGGAGATGAGAATTAATGATCTCATTTTGAGGTTAAGGATAGAAGATGATAATAAGTTATCTAAAAAGAGAAACAACTCTTTTGGCGCCCTAAAAGCAAATATTATGGAACGATAAAGTCCCACAACAAAAACCAAAAGAATCTTGTTATGAAAGGTAAAGAATTGCTAAGAAGTTCAATGACAAGTGCTTTATTTGCAACTAGACTAGGCTTCTAACAAAAAATTAAACAAAAAAGAGTAAGCAAGGAAACCCCATGAAAAGGATTGTTCAAATCAATATCATCGAGGTTAATCACCTCACTAATAAAGTTTCAGAAAAGAACTTGTCTTGTGTTGTTTATGAAGTCAACCTTATCAACAATCCTTAGTAGTGGTGGGTCGACACTGGTGCTACAAGACATTTATACGCTGAGAAAATGATGTTTTCCACTTATAAAGAAGTGGATGGAGAAAACCTATATATGAAAAACTCATCAACCTCTAAGGTACTAGGTGTTGGAAAGGTCATATTGAAGCTAACCTTTAAAAAGCTTCTCACCCTCAATAATGTATTGCATGTTAATGATATTAAAAAAAACTTAGTGTGTGGTTCATTGTTGAGCAAAAATGGTTTTATGGTTTTTTAGAGTGATAAATTTATACTTTCTAAAAGGTATGTTTGTAGGAAAATGGTATATGTGTGATGACTTTTTTAAAATAAATGTGATGATCATTGTAACCAATGATGAGAACAAAAATAAGATTATATCATTTTATTTATTTGAGTCTTATGATGCATGACATGAAATTTTAGGTCTATGAATTATAATTCTATGCAAAAGCTAAAAAAACCATGAATTATTACCAAGTATGATTTTTAAGGAAAACATTATAGGTGTGAAATTTTCATAGAATCAAATTTTATAAAACCTTTTCTTCAAACGATTTAAAGAAGTAATGAACCTCTAGACTTAATTTACTTAGATATTAGTGATTTAAAGTATGTGCAAACTAGAGATGAAAAAATGTATTATATTACTTTTATAGATGATTACACAGGGTATTGTTATACCTATTTGCTTAAGAGCAAATATGAAGCTCTTGAAATATTTAAACATTACAAAAATAAAGTTGAAAATTAACTTAACAAAACGATAAAGGTAATAAGAAGTGATAAAGGTAGAGAATACAAAGCACCATTTGGTGAATTTTGTTCCCAAAATAGTATTATCCATCAAACTATTGCTCCTTATTCACCATAACAAAATGACATTGTGGAACATAAGAACAAAATATTAAAAGAATTATCAATGCTGTTATAACCCAATTTTGGCCGGTTACTTTTAATTTAATTTTACAAGGATTAAATTTTAATATTAAAATACCAGGGATTTATTTCGATGAAAAGTATGACTTGTCAACTTGTGGAAAAACTAAGGACTACAACGTGTTTTGCCATTTTCTCCTTATCATTAAGATAGTGATAGTTATCCTTTTTTGAATTTGATTCTTAATCAAATTTAAATTTCAAAGAAGAGAATGAGTTTGTTTGAGACTTTATTTCTCATACGTCATGAGACTCTTGCACTACAAATACAAATCTCTAATGCATGTGCACAAGGGAAGAGGCTATTACAGGAAACCCTAAAGGAGATGACAAAAACCTAAAGGAGGCCATTATAAGTAAAACCTAAAAAAAAAAAAAGAATAAACACAGGATAGAAAACCAAAAGGCATACAAACGCAAATAGGAGAAAGCGTCAGGACGAACTTAAAAAAAGGAAAGAAAAAGGACAGAAAGAAAGATTAGGAAAGAAGAAGGAAAAATATAAACAAGAGAGAAAACAATAGTAGTCGGCCAACCCTTCATCACCTTCGTCTTTATCAAATAATAGCACAAGTTAGCTTTCCAAATGTAATTCTTTGTTGAGCATTGCATTACATAGTGTGAAGGTAATTATAATTACCTTCGCACTGTGCAGCATGCATACCTGAATTGTTCACGCATGCATACTTCTTTGCCCAACCGGGTCTCTGGCTTGGGCCAGTGACCAGGCTGGGCTAGATGGGTCCAGCTCAGCCCGTACGATAGCATCTTGGCTGGGTTCAGAGTCGGGAACATGATAGGAAGAATAAAAAAAAAGAACAATTTTTTAGCAATTTTAGACAAAACCAGCAATACAGTCTGCCTCGGGTAGGAGACTTAAGGGGTGATAACATCTTCCCTTTTGCATAACCAATCTCGTACAATAGAATCTCTGTTAAACAGTTAGGGTTCCTAGTGACCATAATACTAGGTGACAACTCCTTGAACTATATAATTTTCCCTAAAGAACAAGATGCCATATATCTGTTTTTTTTCTAGATTATTTTTAATCGGTTGCCATGATGTCCAGGTGTGACAGAATGACGACTCCACTGGAATTTTTAGGACTAAACTTTGCTATTTATCTTTTTATTGTTATGTCGTTTGTTGTATTTGTTCAATTTATTTTATTGTCTTTTCTACTTTAGCATGTATTCCTGTTTATATTATCATGCATCACTTCAAGAGCACACACCTTGAAATTTAGGATATGTGGAGAAGTAATGGTACCCCAATGGTTTTAAACTTAGGTAAGACTCGGAAGCTATCCATTTCCCGTTTGATTGTTTACTCGATGGTGGTTGATATGCCAATTTAATATTACTTAGGGCCTCTATCTTCACACTACCTATAAGCCTAATATCGACATTTTAAGGACGATTACTGAGCATGTATTCCTGTTTATATTATCATGCATCACTTCAAAAGCTATCCATTTCTACTTTAGCATGTATTCCTGTTTATATTATCATGCATCACTTCAAGAGCACACACCTTGAAATTTAGGATATGTGGAGAAGTAATGGTACCCCAATGGTTTTAACTTAGGTAAGACTCGGAAGCTATCCATTTCTTGTTTGATTGTTTACTCGATGGTGGTTGATATGCCAATTTGATATTACTCAGGGCCTCTATCTTCACACTACCTATAAGCCTTATATCGACATTTTGAGGACGATCATTGAGCATGAGAGAGACCTTTTGAGACTAAATAATAACATATCCAGGTGATGCACTTAACGACTAGAACTGACTTGCTAGATTGTACCTCGTGTAATCTCACTATGGCTAGCCCAACATGCGGCATCTTGAATTCCAAGACCATTGGGTGGTAAATGCTCGTCACATATGATACAAGAGTCTGAGTTATTATAGTTGACAAGAGGGAACTAACTTGAATTGAAAGCTAAAAGGTTTATCAAAAGCTCAAACTTAAGCAAGATTGGACAAGGATCCCCTCGTTGGCATGATAATGACATCAGGTTCCTAAAATCTATGAATATCGACCATTTCCACCCTGTGATGGGCGAGTCCACGTTGAATCTGCATTTTCCTTGTTGATAGCATCATCACTTGCGCATGATTGCATAATTTTCATTTAGCGGGTTGAAATATAGGTTCCCCATTGAAACGCACCTATAACACTGACTGTGAAAAAGACAAATGGAAAACAAAAAAAAGCCCAACACTGAAAAGAGTTGGAAAGTCTTAAAGAAGAAGTCGCAAAGCTTATTAGTCTACTCGAACAGGCCTTGAGATCTAAATCTAGAGAAGCAAAGTTTACAGCTCAGCCTGAGCATTTGCTTGCAAATCCCTAGAATCTAGGGGCAAATGAGGTGTCATTTGAATCTCAACTGGTTACGTATTTCCAAATTGCTCAACTAACATATCTCATAAGAATGTCGGCTACCATTGACTTTACAATGAAGAAATCTCAAAAGGACAAGATGGTAAGAGAATATGGCTTGGACAAATTGGTTGTCCTAGAGCAAAGGATGAGGGCATTCAAAGGAACTAGCTTACATGACCACATAAAGACTACTGATATGTGTTTGGTGCCTAATGTGATCATCCCCATAAATTTTATAGTGCTTGAATTCGTTAGATATACAGGAACTCAATACATTGTAACCCATCTCAAGGCATACTATAACAAAATGATTGAGGTGGTTAATGACGAGAAACTACTGATCAACTTCTTTCAAGACAATTAAAGTTACTCTGTCTTTACTTGGTATATGCGGTTGATCAATACCAAAGTAAAAAGGTGGAAGGACTTAGTTGATGCTTTCATTAGGCAATATAAGTTCAATATGGATATAGAACCTAATAGGTCAATCTTGCAAGCTATGGAAAAGGACAACAAGGGGTCCATAAGAGAATATACCTAAATATGGCATGAGACAGCCGTACAGATTAATCCTTCTTTGTTGGAAAAAAAGATGATCAATTTGTTTGCCAACACTTTTAAGGCCCCCATACTTTGAATACCTGATTGGAAGCTCTGCACAACATTTTTCTGACCTGGTTATGATAGTTGAGAGAATTAAATAAGCCATCCGGTTAGGAAGGATTGCTGACTTGACCAAGGAGAAAAGTTTCAATGGAAAAAATAAAGAAACTGAGGTTCACAATATCGAAGGTGGTTATAAAAGCAAGAGAAAAAACTACCAAAACAAAAACACCTAGAGATCAATTATCTTGAAGACGAAGCTAGAGTGTCATTAGGCTAAGACTGGACTAAGTATGACCTCAACTGACTATTGAAAAGGTGCCCCTGTTGAGGAGTTCATAGTAGAGAGATGATTGGAAGATTCTAGAAATTCCAATCAATAATTGCTGAGTGTTTAGCCCTTTTCATGTATTACCTTGCTAGTAATCATAACTCAAGATGTTAGTATAAGGTTTTTGTTATTGAGCCTTTTTTCTAAAATTTCAATGAAATAATGAGTTTGACCTTCAATTATGTACCTTCCATTAGTTTATAGCCAAATATCCTGAAAGGGGTTCCCTCTAAGAACTCACAAACACAGTTTTGAAGCTTCGCGTGATCTCATAAACGTGATTCATTTCTTTTACCAAAATATTTTCCCCTAGTGGAAATTTGAAAAAAAAATTAAACTTGCATTTTGATTTCAAAAATGATTTGATGTTTATTTAGAACAACACTTTTGACATTTTACTTGTAGAATGACATATAAATCAAGCAACTCCTTTATTGAGGTGACTAAACTTTAAACTAAAGTGCACGAATAGAAAATGAATTTTCACCTTCACACCATGACTTTTGAACCATGTATTTTAAATGCATGAATAATGATATGTAGTGAACTCGTTACTCATAGACTAATGAAATGCATTCTAAACCATCATACTAGACGAGGTCAAAGTTTATTGATCTTAACTATTTGCTCTTGAAATAAGAAAATATCATCTTTGTTATTCTTTTTACATTCTAAAATAAGTATATCTTTTGCGATCCTTTTTTGAGCCTGAATAATTTTTTTTCCATGAAAAATCCCAACTAGGATCATACCCCACACTGAGGGCAAGTGAAAATTTCAATGATAAAAAAGGATAAACAGACGTGAGCCAAAAGGACAAAAGAGCCTAAGAAACTCAAATGTTAGGGGGCATGCCTAAATCACAAGAAAAAGTGATAGTCAAAACAAAGTGAGTATGCCCCAACCAAAATAATGAAAAAGGAAAATAAAAAAAGAGCAGCAAAAAGAAAAAGAAAATGATGAAAGATATAAAGAGTCAAACTGCTGATAGTGATCCTCAGTCTTTAAAACCTTAAAACACTCTTTGAGCCTTATGAATCCTTTTCTTTCATAGCCAAGAACCACAACCTATGTTACATGCCTGTAGAAATCCTTTTTAACCAAACAAGCAAGCAATCTAAAACAATAAACTAGAAGGCACATAAACATAAATAGACGAAGGAATAAACACATGATAGAAAAGCATAAGGCACACAGACGCAAAGAGGAGAAAACACCACAGCGAACTAAGAAAAAGGAAAGAAAATGGATAAAAAGAAAGACTAGGAAAGATGAAGGAAAAACAGAAACATGAGAGAAATAACAGCAGCTGGCCAACCCTCCATCACCATCATCTTCGTCTTCAAATAACAACAGAGGTAAGCTTTCCCAATGTAATTCTTTGGTGAGCATTGTATTACATAATGCAAAGGTAATTATAATTACCTTTGCACTGTGCAGTATGCATGCGTGAATTGTTCACGCATGTATACTGCTATGCCCAATCGAATCATTGGTTTGGGCTAGTGACCAGGCTGGGCCGACTGGGTCCATCCCAACTCGTACGGATGGGCTAGATCTAGCAAAAAAAAAGAGTGGGCCGAGTCTGGGCCTTAAGCCTAGCCGACCCAAATTGTGTTTGGTAAGGGTGTGTTTAGCAAATAATGTCTGAGCATTTGGATTGAAGTATGTCAGGGCCACTTATCAAAGAGCAATGACCACCTTATTCTATTATATGATGCATTAAAAAGTGGAGGCATATATGGATGACATACTTTCCAAATCAAAGAAAGAAAAAGATCATGTGCAAGTATTAAGAAAGTTGTTCGAGAGGTTATGAAAGTTTCTATTAAAGTTAAATCCTGTAAAGTTTTCATTTGAGGTAAAAACAAGAAAACTATCGTGTTTCATAATGAGTAGTCAAGGAATAAAATTTGATCCAAACAAAGTAAAGGCAATCCAAGATATGTCGGTGTCTAAGACAAAGAAAGAAGTAAGGAGTTTTCTTGGGCATTTGAATTACATAGCCCGATTTATATCCTAACTTATGATGACTTGTGAGTCGATATTCTGATTACTTAGAAAGAAAAATCTAGGGGTGTAGGATGGTGATTGCCAAGATGTTGTTAACAAGATCAATAGATATTTACAAAACTTGCCATTAATAATGCCCTTTGTGCTAAGAAAATTCTTGATCCTATAATTGACGATGATAAAAAAAAAAAAAAGAAGAAGAAGCTATAGGATGTGTGTTAAGCAAGCATGATGAATCGGGAAGGAAAAAACAAGACATCTACTACTTGAGCAAAAATTTTAATGATTGTGAATCCCAATACACTGCTATAGAAAAGCTATGTTGTGTCTTGGTTTGGAGTGCAAAAAGACTTAGGCAATACATGTTGTACTATATAACCTAGTTGATATTAAAAATGGATTCCCTTAAATACTCTATGAAAAGCCCTACTTGTCAAGATGGATAACAAGATGACAAGTGTTATTAGTGGAATTTGATACCGTTTACATGACAAGGAAGGCTGTAAAGGGAAGCGTAATTGCTGACCATTTAGTGGATAATGTTATGGAAGACTATGAGCCACTGAATCTTGATCTTCCTAATAAGCATGTATTAGTAATTAAGGATGATGGTGAGATGAATGGCCAGTGAACCATGTATTTTAATGAAGTATTGAATGTATTAAAGAATGGGGCTAGAGTAGTGATAATTTCCATAGAATCAAAGTAGTACCTTGTTTTGGTGAGGTTGCAGTTTGAATGCATTAATAACATGATTAAATATAAAGCTTGCATTATCAGTCTAGAAGCTACTTTAGAGCTGAGATTTGGAAAACTTGATGTTTATGGAAATTCACTACTAATTATCTGTTAAGTGAAAGAGGAATGGGAAACTAAGGATGAGAAACTAAGACCATACCAAGATTACCTCTCAAAATTGGCTAGTGAGTTCAATGAGATAAAATTTGCTTATATAAGCAAAGACAAGAATAAATTTACTAATGTTTTAGCCACTTTAACTTCGATGACGCATATCAATATTGGAGGCAAGATTCAACCAATAAAAATTAAAGTCGGATATTTCCATACTCATTGCTGCTCACTTAAAAAGCCAGCAGATGGAAAACCATGGTATAATAATATCAAGAAATTTATGCAGTACCAAGAATATCCTCCAGGAGCCCCTAAGACAAATGAAAAAAACTTTGAGAATGATGGTTATGGATTATTACTTGAATGGTGAAATCTTGTACAAGAGGTCATTTGACGAGACTCTGCTCATACTAATGGATATATAATGAGAAAGAGGCAAAGCAAGCATTGCAAGAAGTCCACAGGGGAATTTATGCCACTAATGTTAGTGGACATATACTGGCAAGACAAATACAACGATTTAGATACTTCTTGTTGATTATGGAAAGGGATTGTATTGACTATGTCAGGAAATGTCATAAGTATTAGATTTATGGTAACAAGATAAATGCACCTCCAACACTGTTATCAATATGACCTTGGCTTGATTTTTTTATAAGTGGGGATTGGATGTCATGGGACCCATTAAAACATAGGCTAGCAATGAGCATCGGTTCATCTTGATGGCTATCAAATGCTTCATCAACTAGGTAGAGGCTAGCTTTTATGCATATTTAACATAAATGGTAGTCAAGAGGTTCATCGTTAAGGACTTAGTTTGTTGATGTGGCATGCTAGCAAAATTAATAACTGACAATGCTCTGAATTTTAATGGGAAGCTGATTGTCAAACTCTACAGCAAATGAAATATTGATCACTTTAATTCTTCCCCTTACAAACCCAATATGAATGGTGTTGTTGAGGCAGCCAACAAAAATCTCAAGAAGATCATCCAGAATATGGTAGTCACCTACAAAGATTGACACGAAATGCTTTCATACGCACTTCACGCGTACCACACCACAATAAAAACTTTCACTGGTGCAAACCTTTACTCTTTGGTATATGGGGTGGAAGCGGTAATGCTTTTAGAAGTCGAGATTCCATCATTAAGGGTTCTAATGGATGAAGAACTGGAAAAGATTAGAGTGAACAAAGCTAAAATTTGAGCAATTAAATTTGATTAGTGAAAAGAGATTGGCAACAATTAGTCATCATCAGTTATATCAAAGGAGAATGACTAAAGCATACAATAAGAAGGTCAGACCAAAAGTGTTTAAAGAAGGAGACCTGGCATTGAAGAAGATCTTGCCAGCGTTGGGAGAACATCATAGCAAATAGGGGCCAAACTATGAAGGACCATACGTTGTAAAGAAAGCCTTCTCTAGAAGAGCTTTAATTTTGACCAAGATAGATGATGATGATTTTCCTAAGCTTATAATCTTTGATGTTTTAAAGTACTATGTATAATGTACTTTGTCAATAAGTCAATAAAGATCAAAGTTTGGCCGAATTCTTTGATGTACTTTCTCTTTTTATAAACTTTGAAAAAATTCCACATGATCTTTGATAGATACATGTACGCTCATTAGTGTTGTTATTCTTGTAAATTGATGATATTGTTAATAATGCATGAGATTATAGGAAACTTCTTTAACATGTTTCCTTCAGTTTTTGTTTTTGTTTTTTTTTAATCAGAAACTCATTTTTATTAGTGATTTATATTTTTGAGTAAATTGTAAATTAATCTCTTTAAGTTCGAGAAATGAATTAGTTAGTCTTTTTTGCTTTAAAAATTAATTATTTAATACTTTGATTAGTGTTGATCATATTTAATTTAATATTAGTTAGTCTTTTTCATATTCTTTTCTCATAATTTTTTTTCATAGTATCTATCTATTTTTTTTAATAAAAACCTAAAATAGATGAAAAGAATTAAATAATTGTTTTTAAAACAAGAGGGACTAATTAATTTGTTTCTCAAGATAGTTTAATTTATATATTTACTCATATAAACTGGACATGTGAATGACATGAGAACTTAATAAATCATTTGGTTGAAACTTATGCAAACAAAATAAAGGATAAAAAGATTTCTTCCATGTTAAAACCTTCAAAAGATAAAAAAATATAATAAGTTTTTGATAAAAAATTCATCACATATTAAAATCTTCAAAGAATAAAAATACTATAAATACAGAAAAACTTCTCAAATATTTTTTTTATTAATGTGAGTCAGCTTGTGCGTACCTTGATTAATCCTATAAGCCCTAAAGTTGACGACCATGTAGTCTCCATTGACCATCATATTAGTAATTATATGAATCGAACTTGAAACCATAAGGAAAGCAAATCTTTTAATCCCAAACAGACCACCTGTTATATAATTTTTTTCAAATACTTAATTTTATTTATTTATATATTTTATTATCAAAATATTATTCCAACTTTTTACCGTAAGCTGGGACCCAAAGACATTGTCTTTACCGATTCCATGGATAAGTTGGATTTGATAATTTTGACAACTAGGGTAGCCACTTTCCCTTTTCTCCGCCGAGCAACTTTAGACATTACTCACATAAGTGGTAAGAATGGCCATGATCAGTCCAAAAGAGAAAAAAGGAAAAAAAAAAAAAGGAAAAAAAAAAGGGCAAAAAATCAACTAGCCTAACGGACAAAACAAAAGAGACGTGGACGCAGGAATAGAGAAGGGAGAAAATTTAATTGAACGTTATGCATATTTGGTACGAGCCCTGCCCCATTCTTTATCTGGTCCCACTTTCCTGCATAACCCTTTCACTTCACTTCCCGATCTTTTGTCTTGTTCTACTTTTTTATTATTGCAAGGAAATCTCTTTAATTTGCTCTCTCTCTCCTACAAGAAGCTTGGGACTGTGATAAATGTTTTTTCTGATAAAAAAACAAACACGAAAGTTTGTCTTGTTTATCAATGGTAGGTCATGGGTCGCTATAAAGGAGCGTACATCTTCCATAGATAAATTTTCACAGCAAAGCCCCCCTCCTGTTATTATTATTATTATTCTTCTCCTCTGCCTCGAACTCCCCATCTCTCTCACTTTCAGCTCTTAAACCAACTCCTGTCCACAGATTAGCTAGCATTCCAATGACGAATGAAGAAAGCAGCACCAGGGCACGTAATTCAATATGTACAACATCGTCGTCGTCGTCGTCGTCGTCGTCGTCGTCGTCGTCGTTTGCCACTACCATCACCAACAAGCTCAAGAAACAAAACCCAGTGGACCAAAAATCGAGAAAGGCGAGAGACTGCAGCAAACACGCAGTTTATAGGGGTGTTAGAAGGCGAGCCTGGGGCAAATGGGTGTCCGAAATCCGCCAACCTCGCAAGAAATCACGTATTTGGCTCGGAACATTCCCCACGCCAGAAATGGCAGCTCGTGCTCACGACGTGGCTGCCCTGAGTATTAAAGGTGACTCTGCCATTTTGAATTTTCCAGAACTTGCTACCTCATTACCGCGCCCGGTGTCATTAATGCCACGTGACATTCAAGCAGCTGCGGCGAAAGCTGCTGCTATGGTCGACTTTAACTCATCGTCACCACCCTCATCATTGTCGTCGTCATCGGTATCGGTGTCTGAAGATGTGGCAGAATCCGAGGAAGAATACTTGAGTGAAATCGTGGAGTTACCGAATATAGAAGGAAGCTTTGACTCCCCTGATCAGTCACAAACCGAGTTCATGTTGTTTGACTCGGTTGATAGGTGGGTGTATCCACCACTAGACTTGAGTGGAGAATTTTGCGATCAGTTACTGGGCCTGGAGAGCTTGATTCCGAGCAACTTTGGAGGGTCTGAGTTGAATTAATGGCTAATGAAATTGGTGGTGTGCTTGCTTTTTATTCTGTATTTAATTTTCTGCTTCTATATAGATCATCCATAAAAATGTTTGGCTACTAGTCATCATTTTTATTCTTACTACTGTAATATGATTGATAATACTGTTTCCTAGACTAGCTAGATGCTTTCTATATATATATATATATATATATCACACACATAGATCATAGACGCTAGCTAGTGCTTTGTAAAATACACAGCATGCATGTTTGAATAAATATGACTTTAGATGTGTAATATAATTATTTTAAATACTAATTAATTAGTCTTCTGTATTAATTTGGTGATTATAACAAGAGATTGTAGTAATAAATTGTGATTAGTGGTCCAATCTACCATAAAATCACAGTAATTAATACAAAGGCTCCAAGTAATATCAAAATCTTTTGATATTATCTAGCAGTGAAAATTTAGAACTGAAAAATTTGTTTTTTTATAATTGTTAATATAATAACTACCTAGATTTATATGAATATTAATTTTAAAATTTATAAAATTAATCAAGGTTCATTCAAATTAATTCGGACAGCAACTTTAATAGAAAAATAAAAAATTAATCTCAACGAGTTTACAGTAAGCGAGTGGGTTTTGGTAAAATCCTCAGCAAAGGAATTTTTTTCCATATTTTACTTCTCCAATTTCCAATAAAGGGTTAAAGAATAAAAAGGGTACGAATGGGATTTGCAGATACGAAGAAAATATCTTGATGGCCTGGTTTTAACAAAGAACATGTGGTGGGCCATGATGGTCTCTTCCAGAGTTAAGATTCTTACAACAAGAAACACGACATGTATTTAGAGTTAGTGGTTGTTAAAATAATATATTTTTTTATTTTTTTAATTATTTTTAATATCACACATCTAAATAACTTAAAAATATTAAAAAGAATTAATTCTTTTAATACACAAAAATATACTATCTCTTGTTCTCTTGTACCGTTTGTTCTTCCGTGATTCAAAGTAACCTTCGTTGCTTCTTTCACGTTTATTTTATTTTGGCGTATCCCAAATTCCATTCTTTTTCTTGTATAAAGAAACCTCTCTTGAAACAGTCATAGCTGCCGTCAAAATCAACGGAGACAACTTCTCCTCTTTTATTATTCATGATTTTATATTATCTTTTTTTTTTCTTGTGTGGATGTGAATAAATCTAGATAATGGAATTAGATTTATGCTGTCGCATATCTACTTTTTGTTCCCCTTGCGCGTTACTGTTTTTCTCCTTTTAAATCAAGGTCTAGTAACTTTTTTACCTCAATGGAAAAAATGACACTTGTCAGTGATTTTGGATCTTCTATCAACAAAGCATATTAGTCCAGTATATTCCCTCATTTATGATGACTCAAATTCATTTGCGTGCATGAATTGTAATTAGTTTCTATATAGATAGCCTAGATTTGAGAGTTTCAAAAGTATTTTTTTTTTATTTTTTTATTAACGTAGATGTCCAGTTAGCTTGCGCGTTCTTCCACTAATTTTCTAAAATTAACAATTATATAAGCTTTCAATGACTCTAAAAGATTCAAAATCGTGACCGATTAAAAAACAAATATAAGATCTGATAAGCTGATATTATCCAATATTCTTTTAAATAACAAGGTATAATTTTCTAGATGTAAATTGAAATAATATTTATTTAATGTAATATAATCATTGTTTTCTTTTCTAAAAAAAATACTATTTTCTCTGTAATTAAATTAAATGATTATAAACACATTTCTTCTTTTAACTATTTGTTGATGGATATATTTTTAATTAAAAATTATTTTTAAAAAATTTAATATATACCACAATTTTAAATACACAACATACCTTTAATAATAGTATGTTATCAATTTAGAATTTATTTGTAGTAAATATTATATTTTAAAGTTTTTTTATTTCAAAATACATTAAAATAATAATATTTATTTATTTTTTAAAATTTATTTCTTATAGCAGGATATCAAAATAATTTAAAAATATAAAAAATAAATTAAATTAAATT
>Ga0325405_1004718_pt1 | contig 13874 bp, 6 predicted proteins | sample PopdelMetagenome_21_FD_205663 | JGI IMG/M metagenome (GOLD analysis project Ga0325405, IMG submission 205663) | Populus deltoides microbial communities from Bellville, Georgia, United States - Xylem-Control-R2 | ecosystem: Host-associated > Plants > Phyllosphere > Stem > Wood/Secondary xylem... | reverse complement strand
GTAAGAGAAATCTGTACTGTCTAGAAAAAGGTATGACTTTAACAGGTGAGTTGGGTTTTCCAGAAAACAGCATCGATTCATTGAGTCTGTTTGGAAGTGTGGGTAGAGTTATTTTTTAAAATATTTTTTACTCAGAAATATATCAAAATAATATATTTTTTTATTTTTTAAAAATTATTTTTAATATCAGTGTATTATAATAATATAAAAAAATTAAAAAAATATTCTGTTGAAGCCAAAAAAAAAAATTTCAAAAATATTTTTAAAATACAAAAATAACATAGCATACAATCGCTGTTGTGTTTTTGGCGGGAGTTCTTTTATTTGAAAAGAGTATAAAAATTAGGAAGGTGGGGCTAAGCAGCTAGAAGTTAAAGATTGATCATGGATTGGGGGCTCAACAATATTACGTCTTCAAGTAAAACAATAAAGAAATGGCTGTTTATATATATATATATATAGTTTTAGATTTATTTACTGGTGATATATCGTACTGGTTGCGGGTTGGAAACAGGAAGGAATTTCTGGATGTGATTGGGAATGATTATAACATATATTCACGGAGGACATAAGAAAAATATCTGTCATTTTCCATTGTCATCCAAAGCAAAGATGCCACTTTTGATACAAATTGCAACGTCTATAAATAGAAATAACTTTATGTACAGTCACTAAAACAAAACAAAAATATGAAAACAAAAATATAAATAGCATCATCGATCCTGCTGAACAGCGAAGTTATCAGGATCCATAAAGTTATTTCTTAGGCACTGGGCTTGCTTGCACTCCTGTACATGTTGTCGATAACATTCTGTGCAAAGAATTTTTAGTTAGCAACTTTCCACCAAATAAATTTGCCGTTGACAAATAAAAGATTACGAGTGTTCTTTAAAGAATCGATGCATGGCCTAAACTAAACAGGATGGTGAGAACCAACATCTGTGACTATACACTATGACCATCAAGATAGTTAACCATGTTGCTTATATTGCACAAGAAGGGAAAAAACATGGTGATTTATGACATTGCCAGTCCAAATTTCAGTCGATAAACTAAAATGAAGAAAGTCCATATTAGAAGGAATACAAACAGGTCTAATTGATTCCCCCAAAATATAAAAAAGGGATACCTGGTAGTATTTGAGAAGCTGGGGCCTCTTTTTCTTGTATGTTGGAGTGGTGAGATCACGCTCCATGTCAAATGGCTCAGGATCGAGGTGAATAGCTTTTATAAATTCAAAGCCCTTCAACTGCCAAAAGTAGTATTTAGGAACACAAAAAATGTTCAATTAGCTCTAGAAGATGAAAACTATCTCGTTCAATAGGTTAAAAAGAAAGATATACTAAAAGCAAACTCAGCAGGAACCTTCTTTTCTTTCCCAATCTTGGTGAGCTCTCCGAGCATGTACTCTTTTGCCCTTGGATTTTCACAAAGGGCTTTAAAGTCCCCACTTATACCATGCTCTTGCGCCCAATGTTCAAGTGCTTGCTGATTGGGGTTGGCAACAGCAACAAGGAATGATTCAAAGCTGTTCCCATAAACCCATATCTGAAATTAAAACACGGAATGATTGCATAAGCAAGCAATGGAAACCTGTAAATTCACAACTGAAGCAAATAGATATCTCTCTCGCCAATAATAGACCAAACCTTTCACATGATATATGAATATTTAGAAAAATTAGAATTAATTAGTGCCATATTTATGAAAGGGACTAGTCATCAAGAAATTAAGATATTTCCTAGTCAACAGAAGAAAAAAAAGATATCATTTTCAGTATAACAGTGTCAATCAAATAGAAAGCTAAGACTGTAATGGTAAGATTGGGAAAGAAAATATCATATTCGTGGGCATGCTCAGAAAATAAAAAATCCCAAGCATCAGAAAGGTGTACCGAATCAATATCAGATACAAGACTATATATGTTCTCCAAGTTTTCAACAGCAACATATTCTCCTTGTGAGAGTTTGAAAATATTCTTCTTGCGATCAATAATTTTCATACTTCCATCAGGTTGCCATTCACCAATATCCCCTGATAAAAAGATCATCATGAAAATGGTAAGACTAAAAAAAATTATAAGCATCCAAAATCAACAAAGGAAGGATATAGGAAAACCTGTATGGAACCACCCATCATTCAGGACCTCTTCAGTGAGGTCTTCACGTTTATAGTAACCTGCAAACAGGGTCTTCCCCCTAATACAAATTTCTCCACGTGGGGTGCTTGAAAGAGCATCATATCCCATCTCAGGAACAGATTCTAGGCAGACATCCACATTTGGTACAGGAGGGCCCACTGTACCAAGCATTGGCAATTCATTTGGTAGTGAGACAAAAGTCCCAGCACAGGTTTCAGTCAGACCTGCATCCATTCAATTGCAAATATTTTAAGTCCTGGCATCAGTAAATTATAACCACAAATAATCTAACAACAAAACAAAAATGAAGAATTGAAAGACTAGTATAGCTTGCATCAAACAATATGGACAACGTACCATATCCTTGCAGAACGTGAGCACATGACACCACTCGCAGGAAAGCTTCTACGTGATTAGAAAGAGGTGCTGCTCCAGATAAAATAAGCCGCACTTTTCCTCCCAACCCTTGCCTCACCTAAGATACAGAGCCAATGAGAGTTGAGTAAGCATAATTTTATTACAAATACTATTATGAGGTTTGGATCTTGAGTTAATCAGGATAGAAGAATCATCACCTTATTAAAGACAATTTTGTCACAGATTGGAGATGCTTGGTGGTGTGCAAGCCCCTTCTTCATAGAACTGAATTTGCTGCAGTAAATTGTAAAAACAAAAATTAAAAACTTCAGTAGTCCTGTGATCCCACCAAGACAGTTTGCCAAATGTACCAACAACGAGCATAAAGGGACAAATCTCTATCTCTTTCTCTGAGATTAAAAGATGACTATGAAATTCAAAAAGAAAACCCTATCATGGATTGTTGTCCAAAAGAAGTGCTGGAGTGTCGAATAGAACTTACTGTGAGTATGCTACATTGAACAATGTCTTTTTCAAAAAACCACCAGTTGAAACTTTCTGCTGCAAGCCTGAAAATGTGCACAGCAGTTATGATAGTGCTATTGTGGGAGACAGAATAAATATGCTTTTAGTTTGTGATATAATGACACCAAAGAAGAAAACATTCAAAGAATTAACTCGGTCCATTCCTCAAAATGAACAAGTTGAAGATATGTAACAATTCTGGGGCTGTATTTTATCTATTCATTTGAGCATGCAAATGAAACATTGTAGTGATAGCATTCCAAATAAACCCAATCTCAGTTCTTATGGTGCCTGGAGCACCATCCAAGCACAAAGCAAATGTTACTTTAATCCACGCTCAGATGCCACTATAATTAAATTTTGCTACAATATGAAAGGTGGCAAAAATTTCAAGAATGGTTGGTTAGAAGAGAAAATCTACCGGAATAAACTCTCTCTAAAACACGGGGCACAGCACAGAAAATAGTTGGTTTCAGCTCCCCAATGTCCTCAATCAATAATTTTACATCCTGTAAATTTGTGACAATAAACATTTCATCATATTGAATACTTATTTAGTGAAGCTGATAGTCTTACCATCCCAATCACCACCAAAATTGGGGACACCCATTGCATACGTGGCAATGTCATCATTCTAATTTTGAAGGGAAAAAGGAAAAAATAAATAAATAGCAAAAGGGTTTACCCCTCGCCAGAACCCTATAGAGGCACCATGTTGAATAAATAACTCCTCAATCACCCGATCAAATATATGAGCAAGGGGAAGGTATGAAAGGTATACATCCTCTGAAGTCAACTGCAAATTGTAAAAGAGTCAAGTGTATCTATTGGGTAGAAAAAGGACCAAACAAATTAATCTTTACACTGCATGCAACTAATGTCATATCTTCATCTATGACATCCCAAGAATATAAGAGAAAAAGAAAATTACCGATTCTTTCACACTTTCTAATAGCCTTTTCACCCCAGCTATAAGAGTGACAATGCTGTCATTTGAAATCAGCACTCCCTTTGGATCACCAGTTGTTCCACTAGTATACATTATTGTACAGATATCCTCTTTCTTCTTCACTGGGAATTCATATTGTTTATTCTCCCCCTGCAAGGAACATATACAAAGACCATTACTCATTGGTCTCATTTAAGTATAAATCAGAATCAATAACTATGAACAAATATTAAAAGCTAAGAAGAAAAGGCATTGTATAGTGGTTAATGAATGTCAATGCACATTAGATAAATAAATAGCCATGGTATCAGATTGATCTAAAACTCCATCCATGCTTTATTACTGGTGTTTTATGAAACAATCAGCAAGATACTAGAATTATTTCTTGCAAATTGCAAATCAAGGAGATGACACCCATCCATGAAAAGTACTAACAGATTTAAAGCTCAAGTTTGCAAGGTAACAGTTGAGATATGATACGGTACTGGTCATGAAGCATGCTTACTACCACAAAATTCCACATAAACATTTGGGATACAATACCATTCACAGAATAACTTATCTTAAAATGCATTTTCTAGCTCAAATTTTACTACTATTGATACAATAAATAGATGGAACAAAGTTATTATGAAAGACTAGGTTACCAGTTTTAAAAACTCATCCCAAGAATATACTGCCAAGCCAGATTTTTCAATCTCTTCTTGCTCTTTGAGAGCAACCTTGCCAAAGCTCACAATTGCTGCATGAGGAAATATATGATAAAATCTTTCTTAATAACGCGGGTAAACAAAAAAAAAAATTGTGAAGGAGATTAACTTACTTTTCAAGTACTGTGTAGAATTAGGAAATGTTTTCAACAGCTGAGAGGACAGGGGAAACCACAGATCCATAAGAACAATATCACCATGTAAGATTATGATTCTTAAGGAAACAGTACACCGACAAAAAGGATAACAATTTCAAGAAGACATTATGAGAAGCAGTGTCATCAATTGATGGAGTTTGGATGCAAGGCTGCAAAACACATACCTCACAAATTTTTTTCTCTTCTACGAAGGCAATTGAGACCTCTGAATGGCATATAATAAATTCCACTGCACTAGCACCTAGAAACATGGTTTGAGAGAGGTAAGCACTAATTGGCCTTGATGTCAAAGGGGTGCATGAAATTGCACGTTAGCCAATGGTTGTTGCATGCCAAATACATCTACGCAGAAGAAGACCATACCTAATGTGTCATACAAAGGAACACAGTAGAGCCCATGAGCATTGCAGGCCTGCATCAGTTTTAGCAGGCATTAATCAGAAATTACAGGCAAACCATGATAATACAGAAACAATAAATCAGAAAAAACCAGCAAGGGATGAGGAAGCCCGTCGGGCTTATCAAACAAAACTTTTTATTCAAAAACCATTAAATAAACAAACAAAGAGATTGATAATCAAAAGAGCTTAAAAATAACTAGATCACGATCAGAAGGCTTTTAGTCTATTTTTGCATCAAGTATTGAAAACTAATGACTAGTTCCCTAACTCAACAATTAAAAAAGAGTCACTCGAACGACTTTTTTTCATAATGAATATTTTTGCGAAGTAATCCAACATTATAACTAATCCAAATCCCATAGACAGTAAAAAAAAAAAACCGCCTATAAATTAAATGGTGCAGAAACTTGGAACAAAAATCAAAATGGCATATGATTGGTAGAGGGTGGAAACTGGAGAAGAGGATATCCTATAAAAACCAATATTTGACCAAAAAAACTACCATAAGCAAAGAATATGTATACTCTAAACACAATGGCAAAACTCATTATTCCTTCTCCAAGCTTTGTCCTTTACGTTAAACAGGTTGTGATATGTTTTTTTTTTTTTTCCGGGAATCAAACAGAAAAGAAGAAACTACCTCCATGCTCATAATCCATTCTGCACAATTAGCACCATAAATACCACACTTCGCACCCTACAAATAACCAACACAAATCTAAACATAAGTAGAAACCCAATTTTGATTACAGAGATTACAACCTTTTTTTAAAAAAAAAAAAATCCAGTTCTAATGCTTCACCGGTTCAACACCGCAGCTTCGAATTGAATTTCCAACTTTGATCACCACGTCATAAACTTGTTTATAAGTTTGCCACACATATTTACCAGCCTGCAAAGACAACAAATTGAGAGTTAATAAAACGAAAAAACAAATCCGCAAAAAGACATGGCAAGAAACAACAAGAATATAACTACCTTGCCATTCACAATCTCACGACGACCAAGCATTGGATTATTTGGATATTTTTCTACGCTCATCCTGCAAAAACCACCACAAAATATTAATCACATAATTAACAAATAACAAAGGGTTAAATATCAACCAAAAGAAGGAAAAGAAAAAAGAATCCACTTTCTTCAACGAATCACTGAATATACTCTGGACAAATCACAAACAAACTTTAAGAAATAATCCCTTTTTACTAAATACCAAAAAGTAAAACAGCTAAAGTTGACAATTTTCAACCCTTTTTCTACAGAATTTTCTCAGGAAGCAAACAGAAAGATTTTCTCACCGAAAAACATCCCAGCAACTTTCAAGTCCAGGAACCGGAGGAGGAAACCCATCTTTAGCGAAAAGACTACGATACACAGGACCAATCGATGGCTTTCCATCCTTAGCTTCCTTCGCTTTCTCTACTTCAATCAAGTACTTCCTCGGCGCCATTCGGTTGATCACTGTTTCTTCCCTCTATACGTATGTATTCTCTACGTATTCGTGGAAGTATGAGTGGAAAGAAGGAATGTTGATGTGGATTTTGAGAAAGATTTTAAACTGATTTTCGTAAGGTGGGTGGGTGGCTATTGGTGACCAATGAAGCAAAAGGAAGAAGAATTTAAAGGAAATAATTTAAAATTTTCTTTCTTTTTTTAGGATTTAGAAAAAAACGACAGAGAGAGAGAAGCGACAAGGACTGGGTCTGTAGTTGCTGAATTATTGTTATACACAGGGGAGAGAGTTCAGAGTCCCAACTTAACTAGATTTTTTGGAAGACTTATTCAATAATTTTAATTGTTATTATCATCTCTTTTTTAATTTTTTTCAGAAAAGTCTCAATCACAAAACTTTTTTTCTTAAATTTCTTCTTTCTTCTTTCTTTTTTTTTTTGACAGATTTGGAAATTTGACTTTTCAAAATGATTAATTGCTTTTAAACATATACAAAATCATTTAAGAAAAAAATATTAATTTTCAATAAATCTAATAATAATAAATGAAATAAAAAAATAATTGAAATCAATCTAATTCAACGTTTAAAATTTGTAACATAAATCATGAGGCTGAATCGTAATATAAAAAAATAAATCTAAAAAAATAACAGTGTAAAATTCTTAACCAATCAAAATAATTATGGATAAGCTTTTTAAAAAATTGATAATAAAGAAAAAATATAAATTTGAAAAGAATAAAAATTAAATTTGACACAAGAAAAAAATCAAATAATAAATATAAAATTGAAAAAAAATCAATTACAAAAAATAATAAGAAAAACTAAAAATAACAATTAAAAGAATGAATACTAAATTTGATATAAAAATTAAACATCAATTAATAAAATAAAAAAATAAAAAACATTAAGTCAATAAAATATTTAATACGAAATACACTGCAATTAAAAAAATAAAAATTAAATTTAATATAAAAATCAAATATTAATGAATCAAACAGAAAAAATAAATAATTTAAAATCAAATATATTACAACAAAAAAATAAAAATCTAATTTAACATAATAAATAAATAATCATACTTCTTTGTTACTTTACATGTACGATAAAATTTTGAGCTCTTTTAACTTTTATTATGATAATTTATACGCAAACCAATATAATTTAAAAAATATGACTTTTTACAATGCAAATCAACTTATAAACCATGCTAAACCTCCAAAGATTCGTTAACATGTTGAAGAACCGTAGAGGGTAAAATTTGATCCTTTAATTATTATTTTTATCTAAGAACAGAATTAAAGTACAATTTTGGTTTAATTCATTTTTTTAAAAAAAAAAAACTAAGAGTTGTCATGAAAATTCTATAGATATAGAATTATTATACTGTGTATTGAAATATTACAATGATTTCTTTATCCTCCAAAATAAAAATCATATGAGCTCACTTTTTGAAGTAAAAAGATATACATTTTTTCTTTATGAGATTTATTGAAATTTTAAGGGCATGTCCAGTTTATTTTTTGTATAGTAAAATAAAATAATTACTTTTAGAAGCCAAAAAACAATTAACAGGTTACAGGGGGCTTTAACATCATTTTCTTTTTAAAAAACAATGAATTAACCTTGTGTCTTTAGAGACAAAATTAACAAAACTAGCTTCAATGGGATTCCCCATCCTTTCCATATAATTTTTTTATTATTATTATCATCATAAAAAAAATTTAATACTTTAATAAATATAATATCTTGTAAAAAAAAAAACAGGTTGGTATGTGCTGCATAATAACCAGCACGCAGATAACTCATGCATCTCTTGAGTGGCGCGTGAGGTAGTAGCCTAATATTACCTTTAACGGTAATGTTCAATTTTCCATGACTTCCTCTCTATGTCTAGGCTAGTATGTGGCTGGAGGGGCTCTAGTTTGGAGTTGATGATTTTTTTTTTTATATATCCTTCTTGATTTTTGCACATGCCCTTCGAGTTTTTAAATCAATATTTCAATTTATTTTTCTTTTTCATTTGGTCTCTGTTTTTTATTATTATTTTTTATTTTGAATAGTTTATGAAAATGAAGATTATTTTCAATTTCACCCCCTTTGAAATTTTCAATAGTCAAATTTTAGCTTTCATTATTTTGATTGTTATTTTTTTTATTTAGAATGATTCTTAAAATTAATTTTTTTTGCAATTTCATCCTTTGTTTTTTTATACCGGATTTGATTCTTATTTTTTTATTGTTTTAATTTTGCTAAGGTAGTTTTTTTAAAATTGATATTTTTTTAATTCCATATTTTAGCATTTAATTTATTGAGAATTTAACTTTTTAATTGAGCTCTGGTCAAGATTTTATGAGTTGCGAGTTTTGGACATTAACCCAAGTTTAGAAAAATTACTTAAGTTTGCTTGTTTTTTTCTCCCTTTTTCTAAGTTGATATTTTTTTTTGTTTCATCCCTTAACATTTATTCGATTGGAGATTAAACTCTGTTATTTTTTTTGTTTTCTTCCTATATTCCTATATAAATTTTCATTAATTTTATGAATAACTTAGGATAGCTCTAGTCTTTTTATTTATAGTTTTGTTGTTAAATTTATCTTTTTTAAAATAAAATTTGAATTTGAATTATATTAAATTAATTGACTGAATATACACATGAAATGTTAACTTCAAAATAGTTTGTTTGGCTTGTTTTTCAAGCCATTGCTTTGACGACGCATATGATCTCTTTCGGGATCGTTATAAAGTTTTTCACAATGGCATTACAATCATCTTGGTTAGCTTTTTATGATGGCGGGGTAGTGTTTATGACAAAGCTACAAAGAGTCTCTAACATACTTTTTTTTTATCCCTTCTCGATATGGTATTAACATCTTATATTTTTATGGTTAATTATTGCCTGGTTTTTTTGTTCGTTTTATTTATTATCAATGTTTTTTTATTAATCGTGTTGTTAGATTAATCAGGTTTATTGAACCCAATCAAATCAATACTCGAGTCTTATATTTTTTTTATTTAAAAAAAAAACTAGCATCATTGAGCTTTTTTTTTTGGTTAAAAAGATAACCTATCTTGTAACATAACATGGATGATCTATCTAGTCAATTTCTATTTTATGAACTTGGGGGTACTATTAAGCAAGTTTTGTTATACATTTTGCTACCTTTAATTTTTAAAATTGCGACTGTACTTGCAATTTCGCATTTTCTTGTGCGTGGGGCATAACAATGCTTGCAATTTTCCTATTTTCCATGTCCATTTAATAAAAATGCTTACAATTTTTCAGAGTCTTGTTCGGAAAATACAAGGTACAAACCTTGTTTAACGGGAAGTTATACATAAAATCTTGCTTTTATAGTCCAGCTCTAATTTTCATTTAGCTAGTAGTTTCGATGAAGGGTTTTACAAGATTACAGTGTATGTATTTAGTACGGTAGTGTAAGATATTTTTTTAAAATATATTTCACTTAAAAATGTATTAATTTTTTTTTTAATTTTTGATATCAACATATCAAAATTATATAAAAAAAATACTAAAAAAATAAATTTAATATCTTTCATAACACAATTTAAAACACAAAAACAAAAAAACCATAAATAACTTTTGTTTTGCTAGCTGGCCATCAATGGAATTAATGGATTCATGCAGTTCGCATTCTCTAGTTGTCTGGCTTGTGTCCAGAGTCATTGTTTCATGCCAAACCGATGATTACAAGTTACCTAAAATAGTGGCACTCCTGTGCAGGACAGCAAGGGTAATGCTGAATTGCTGATACAGTTTTTGGCAGAGATTACACTATATATCAGCAATTCAGAATGACAGATACTAGGGAGCCTTTTCCAGCACATGTGGAGCTCAGGTTATGATGTTCTTGCTAGTTTGGGAGAATTATTTTTCTTTTAGAGGCCATTTGATTGCGTGGTTGCTTCTGCATTTGAAGCAACCACAGCAAATATGTTATTTGGTAATATTTAAAATGCTATTTAATGACTGGTGGGGCTCATGCCAATTCATGTTTTGCACGTGAAATTAACGAAGCAACTCCTAGCTGCTTTTTTAATTTTTATCTTCGCGTGCACAGTGCAATTCACTTGCACTGTGCACGCAAACAATGCAAGTCATTACACTGTGCACGTAAACAGTGCAAGTGATTTTTTTTTAGTGTGTATAGTTTTTGTATATATTTTTTAAAAAAAACTAGTTTTGCATTGTCATGTACATAATATTTTTTTCTTAAAAAACTAGTATCGAGCGAATTAAATTCACTCGCACTGTAATATCAAATTAATTTTATTCCTGATAATATTTTATCTAATTTTATTACACGCTCAAAAAATTATAGAAACTATAGTGCTTGTCGAATGAATTTTATACGTAATGGAATTGTAAATGGTTTAATGGCATAATAAAAAATATTTTATATAAAGTATTATTTATTTCATGAAGTAATAGTAATAGTTAAATTTACAATATTTAAATTAAAAATCATCAATTTTAATATATATTTTTTAAAATTATTTTATAACTTTAATTTCAAAAGCATTATTAACCAAACACATTAAATTACTTTTTATTCAACCTCAATTTCAACCACAGTTTTAACCAAACACCTATTTTTTCAAACCAATCTCAATTAAAAGTTCTTTTTATAAAACAATTTTTTTCAAACCACAACAGCTACAGCAATACCAAGCACACTCTTAATCTTTAGTTTTACCAATATATATTCAGATTATTTGCTATAATTAAACCATAAACATAAGAGAGTAATATACAAATCTATAAATAAGTTAGATTAGAGATATGTATGAAGTATTTATTTGCGGATTTCAAACCAAAACAAGGTAGGAAAACAAAATTATTGTCAAGACTGTACCCTATATTAGAGCTAAATCGACGACACCACTTTGAAAAGACGCATAAGAACTAGAAAACTTTCTCAAGCTTTCTTAATTATTACAAGGACAAAACATCATGGCTAAGAGAAAACAAGGAAAGCAGTGCGAGCGAAGTGATTTTTGCTTAAAAGCACAAGCTCCCCACCGGCCCCTATATAATTATATAATGAGACCAGGGATACAAACAGTTGCATGATTAATTTGAATTTAATCATATTTAATTCCTAACTATTAAATTTTCTAGTTTCAAAAAAATTAAAGATAAAATTTAATTTTGAAAAACAAAATTGTGCATTAATTATTAGGTAGGTAACTGATTAGACGAGACATTAATTCTTAAAGGCAAATAATCACGGGCTGATGAAACTATTTTTCTTTATTATGCACATGCATGCTATTTTTTGAAGTCAGATCGATATAGTGATGATAAATATATAATAAAGATGAACATTAAGTAATTTTTAATGAATAAAGATGTTGTATAATCTAATTAATATATATATATATATATATATTTATATATATTGTTGAATGATACTAAAAACACAAGTAATTATCATTTCATTAATAATGGTGATTTTGTTTTCCAAGTAATAATAAGGAATAATTCCAAGATCAAGTCACATGCATGGAAAGGAACACACGTGCCATACCACGACTGCTATATAATAATCTTGTAATATCAGATATAAATTAACAAGATCGGATCTTGGCTTTCCATTAAGATTATTATCCACTCCCTGGAAAACTAAAGAGTTATGCGTAGGAAACAGTATCTGTCTGTTAGGTCAGCAAGTTTTTATTTTTATTTTTTAGATCTAGTCTACACCAGCTCATTTCCTTAACATCATGCACATTCGAGAATCCATGCTTGTAACGATCCCTGACCAAGTCAATTGCTTGTGGGATTGACGAAAGGGGCAGGGATGACTTATATTTCATGGAGCAAACTCTAAGCGAATATGATGAAGCACATGGATAGAAGACTTGAAGGGAATATTTGAATAATAATAATAAAAAAACTTCTTTTGTGTTAACACAAGTTGAACGTCTTGGAGAAGGACAAGAAAGGATCGATGGAGTTGATCCATGAACTCTTAATTAGATGTTTAACCCACTACCATGGAGTTTTCCAAAATCAGAAAAGATCCTGCTGTATGATCGTGTTAGCTGTACTGCGACTTCTCCATTTTTGTTTTTGTTTTGTTAATTTTGATGATATTCTTAAGCCTTCGCATGTAAGTTTCGATCCATTAATTTATTATAGGTTTTGAGCAGACTATTCATGCATGGAAAATTAAAACCCAAGCTTGATTACGAGTTACAGGATGAACCCATATCTCAAGGCTTGTGAATTTTCTGGAGGCAACGTTCAAGATCTTAAACTCAATCAAATAGAATTGAAAGTAAACAAAGAAAAGAAAAGTCAAGCTCCTGGGAGCTCCACTGATGTTTTGACCGCCATTTTCGGATTGAGAATCGGTGTTTGTACGTGTACGTAAGGATCCCTGACTGAGTCTATATCTCTCTGAATGGCTAATATTTGAATTCAAAGAAAATACTTTTCAACAGCTGATCTTTCGTTCATCAATAGAAATGATATAGACAAGCAATTAATTAAATTTCAATCAGGGGATTATCGATCAAGGAGTTCCTTTCCCTGTTCAACCATTAGTGATGGATGATGTCTGACTTCTTACCATCCACCCTCCAGCATGCCATCTGAAATGTCCAGGTTTTAATACCCTTTTTTTTTCTTATTTTTTAATTCTATTTGGGATTGCGGCATAAACACAAGTCAGCCAATATTTATTTATTTTTGAATAAAATTATTACTATTTTTAGATTTTTAGAATTTTTTTAATATGTTTACATTAAAAATAATAATAATAAAATATTATTTTAATATATTTCTAAATAAAAAAACATTTTAAAAACATATTATTAAATACAGACATCCATCACCCATGGAAACGTCGCGTCGGGGCCATCCATTTTGTCTACTTTTGTAAATAACTGGTGATTAAATATTAAATGATGAATGACAACATGACTCATCCATCATAGTTGGGCCTGTAAAACAACATTAAAGCATGCTTTTACATTTTACTACAACATGGCCCACGTGTCATCTTCTTTTCTCAACCAGCAACGGGGACCACTTGTCACCTTCTTTTCTCAATCAACAGTGTAACCACCAGATATTAAGTGATGGTCTGGGATTATGATGTCAATCACAGTTAAAATATTTTTTTAAAATAAATATGTTAAAATAAATTTTTTTT
>Ga0325405_1004717_pt1 | contig 13880 bp, 3 predicted proteins | sample PopdelMetagenome_21_FD_205663 | JGI IMG/M metagenome (GOLD analysis project Ga0325405, IMG submission 205663) | Populus deltoides microbial communities from Bellville, Georgia, United States - Xylem-Control-R2 | ecosystem: Host-associated > Plants > Phyllosphere > Stem > Wood/Secondary xylem... | reverse complement strand
TCATTATAAAATATTATAAAAATATTAATTAGATGCTTCTTCAAGCCACACTTAAAAATAAGTAATGTTAACTCTATTATAATGTCTAAAAACAAATAATGCCTAAAGCAATGATATTTTTAGATTTAAAAAAAAATTAAAGAGAAAAGTTAACTGTGAAAATAGGAAATTAATAGAGAAAAGTTAAATTAATTCTCTTATAAGGTGCAAAGTTTGGCGGATGGCGAAGGTAATTAATTATATTAAAATAGGAAAAAAATAAAGAGATTTTACATTTCAATAGGTTATTTATGATGAGGGTTGAGTTAATTTTATTTTTTTTAATATTTAAAATATATTTAAATATAGTTATTTTTTTAATTTTTTCTAATGAAAAAAATTATGTAGAAATTAATCTGATATAACTCGGTTGATTTTGCATATTTAAAATCAACTCATACAACCTATAAAAATATAGTTAGACTAAAAAAATATTTCAAGATTATATTTTTATATATATGTTAAGAAAACAACATATTGGATTGACTTGGGTCACCCCGAGTTAACATGTTAAATTCATGACTTAAGTTATGAGACTATGATAACTCTATAGAAAATAAATCAAAACAAATTTTGAAGCTTAATTCTTAACTAACTAAATGTTGAAGGATAAAATTTAAAAAACAATCAATTAAAAAATGATCTAAAAAAGCAAATTGAGTTAACTTGTGAAACTCGTGATCTGGGTTATAAAACCGATATAACTCCATTGAAAGCAAATCAAAACAAATTACAAAGTACAATTCTTAATTAGCCTAACATTGAAGAATGAGATTTTTAAAAAATAAAGAATAACCCAGGTCAATCTGCTAAACCCATAACCCGAGTCATAAGACGGAGATAACCTCGTAGAAAGAAAATAAAAAAAAATAACCTAATTTAACCCGCCAAATTCACGACTCTAGTCATAAGACTGAGATAACCTCATAGAGAGCAAATCAAAATAAATTATGAAGTTTAATCCTCAATAGACAATGTCGAACCTAATATTGAACGATAAAATTTGTAAAAAATTTAATTAAAAAAATAACACAAAAAATAAGTCAGGTCAACTCGGGTTAATTAAGCACTTTTCTTAGGTTATGAGGCTGAAATAAACTAATAAAAAGCAAAAACAAATAATATGAAACCTCATTCATAATGAAACACAATATTAAATTATGAAATTGTGAAAAAAAAGTCAATTAAAAAAACTAAGTCAACTAGGTTAACCCGCTAAACTAGTGACCTGGATCATGAGACTATGATAACCCGATAAAAAGCAAATTTAATATTGAAGGACTCGTGACCCGAGTCATGAAACCGAAATATTTCTTAAAAACAACCTAATTTAACCAGGGTTAAAATGTCAAAACTCGCGCACATGATCATGAGATCAATATATCCCTCTAGAAAACAAATCAAAATAGATTATGAAGTTCAATTCTCAACCGACCCAATATTGAATGATAAAATTGAAAGAAAATATCAATTAAAAAAATAACCCAAATCAACTCATGTTAACCCGTTAAGAACTATTATTGGGTTCTGAGATCAGAATAACCTAATAGAAAGTAAACAAAACAAACCATGGGGTCTAATTCCCAATTAACCCAATATTAAATGATGAAATTGGAGAAAAATATTTAAGAAAAAAACTCGAGCTAACTGGGTAACTCGTCAAACTCGGATCTGTGTCATGAGAGTAAGATAACTAAATAAAAAACAAATCCAATATTAAAGGATCAAATTAAACAAAAAAAAAACATTCATTGAAAAAAAATCAAAGAAAAAAAAATTACTCATGTAAATAAGGTCAAAGTGAACTTTTCATTGTGAATTGCTATAGTGAAAACCACATATGTTTTAGTATATTGTATAATAATAATTTTTATACTTAGAAAAAAAAACTCATAAACTTAATTTTCTAGCAATGATATGAGCCCCACTTATATTTCCAAAATAAATCATTCTCATGCTATTTATTTCTTTTTTTAATATGAGTTTTTTTTTTGTTTTTTCGGGTTTTTGACCCTTTATTTTTATCTTTTTTTTAAATTTCATCATTTAATATAAAGTTTTTATTTAATTTTATCATTTAGTATTCAGTTAATGGTAAAAAAAAATTTCAATTCCAACATTTAATATGGGGTATTTAATTCCTTTGGGTTTTCTTTTTGTTGTGATCTTTTATTTTTCTTTTCAATTTCATAATTTAATATAAAGTTTTTATTTAATTTTATCTTTTATTATTGGGTTGATTTTTTTCTTTGGACCTACTTAGTGAACAAGATCACATAGGACAACTCTCACATGATTTAATTTGAAACCAAGGCTAACCAAATAGTTGGATTGAGATTTTTTAAGTTTAAATTGCTATATTGAGTTTCATGACAATATTAAATTGTTTTCAATGATCTAAATATTATTTTTTCACATTCAATTTTTTTATCCAAGCCAGTCGATAAACTAACACATGCTAAAATGATAGGTGGAATGAAGAATGTCTTCTGTCAAAAGATACATCATAGGTTAGAATCTTATCAATCAAGTATAAAATCAAAATACATTAACATTAAAAAAAAGTATATAAAAGAATCGAAGATACTTTACAGAATGAACATATCCATAATTTGATCATGAGAATAAGATCCACCACCGATCATGAAAATACAAATTTGGTATTATACCTTTTATTGATTAGATATAATCCTCCATAAGACATATAAGAAAAAAAAAACTAGAAAAGACTACCAACCATGGAAAAAATCTTGTATACGACATACCACCACTAAATAGAGGAGATATAAGGGAGGGGGGAGAGAGATTTTCATCTTGTTTGGCATTGCAATCTAATCATGTTTTAGAATTTTTATTATTTTTTTAGCTTTAAATTATTTTTTTAGTTTTTTTAAATCATTTTGATGTGATGATATCAAAATTAATTTTTTTAAAAATATTATTTTGATGTATTTATAAGCAAAAAGCACTTTAAAAAGTAATCGTTACCACACTCTAAAACATATCCTTTGAAAAGTCAAGAAAAAGGTCGTTACGACAAGGCAAACAGTTTTAACTATTAAATTTGTGTATATTTATTATTATTTTTCTATATGAACAACTTTATCATTTTTCATAAACCTTGTAAAAATAAATTTTATTTTGCATAATTATGCATTAAAAAATAAAAATATGTATAATTCAAATGTGCAGTAGTATTTGCCCATTTAGTATTGCATATTGCGATAATTTCTATTTTTAAAAGTGATTTCAAAAGTGTTTTTCGTCTAAAAATGCATTAAATTAATGTTTTTAGATATTTTTTGATGGCCTTGATCTGTTATCAAAAATAAATAAAAAAACTTGAAAAATCATCATTTTAATGCATTTTCAATTAAAAAGTATTTTTAAAAAAGAACCATACATCACATTACCAAACACATACTAAATTATTCCAATAAGAAATAAAGTTGCACTTTATTTTAAACTAGTTTTGATCCTCAGTGTTGTGCCGTTATTGAATTTTGATTGTTTATAAAAAAGCAAGTTTTTTTTTTCTCACTAAAAGAATATCTTTTCTTTAAACCTATAATTAAACTTTGAAACTTATAAAAATGTTTATTTAGATTTGATGACTCAATTTGAAATTCATATCAATACCCTCAAAAGAATTCCAAATAAAAGAATTTATTTAACATTCTAAATTGAATTCAATTTACATGGTTCCAAATAAGCTATAAGTGTTTGCTTCAGATACAGTAAGGAAAAAATAGAGAATGTATCATTTCATTATATTACTATTTTGATTCATCGCGCTACACTACAAGATAGAGCATTTTTTTCTCTCAATATAAAAAAATGGTGAAAACGATTGTTAACAATTTATTTACCTTCAAGAAAATTTTTAACTACAAACTGAAAAGTTTATACGTGCGTTCAATAAAATAAATTGAAAATTATATGTATCGGTAAATGAGAGGAAAATCAAAGCAAAAAAAGGAGAAAAGATTGATAAAAAAACTTTAAGTGTGAATGTTTAAGAGTCTAGCACAAGGATTTCTTAAGTTTTGAAAGGGAAACAAGTTTGTAGAAGTAAGATTTGACAAAGAAAAGCAAAGAAGGTAGTAGCTATTCTAGGAGATTGAATGCATTACTTTCTAGTATAAAAGTGAAGTCCATGTGGCCTGTTTGAGTTGTTTTTATTGTCATTTGGTCTGTATTTCTATTTACAAACATGGAGATAGAGTTTGGAATGTTTAGCAAGTAGTATTGTGGTCGCTTTTTTTTTTTTTTTACTTTGATAGCCTGATTTTGTTTTCTGAAACTCTTTTGGATGTTTTAGATGTAGTAAAAGTCTTCTATTCAAGTTGTTTCTTATTGATAAAATAGTGTTGTTTTCGTTTAATTTAAGTAATACATATTCAAGCAATGATGTTTATCCTGGATTTGCTAGGTCTGTTCATGAACAAAATAAGTTTAGAAAACTAATTTTGAATCTATACTGCATGAACATGTAAGTTATTTTAAGTTGATAGTTTTTGGACTTGGTATCTCTTGCATGATTTTGATGATTTGATATTGTTTGTTGACTCTTTTGATTCAAATATGCTTTGCTATGGTAACGTGGTTTGTTGGAACTAAGAAAGCATGTTTTAGAGGTATAAAAGGTCATTTTCTAGGTTTGACAGTTTGATCTTCATTTATGGGTTTACTGGGCAATGTTCTTCTTGTTCTTGAGAAGAATATTGCCTTAACCCTATAATTTGGACCAATTTTGGTTAGATTCTTTGCACATAAATCTTCAGGCAACTTGACTAGCTAATAATCTAGAGTTTATTTGCATTACTAATGTCATAACCCAATTCTGGGTTATTCCCTAAAAATTCACTTTTTTTCAAAATTAAAAAAGAAAAAGAAAAAGAGGCTGGCAACGTGGAGAAAGCAGGCCGGGAAATCAAGCTGCAATTTTTGGAGGAAATTCAAGGCCTAATTGTACCCTATTATGCCCAAAAATGGAGACAAAATGCAAATTCAAGGTTAAATTAAATGATTATTGGACGAATTTGCATAAAAATTAAGTCCAATGACATAATTAAATTTTTTAATAGGCCAATTTGATTTAATCATGGGCCAAATTAAATTTTAATTATGTTTAAGAATTAATTTGGGTCCAATTGAAGGATTTAATTAAGTGTAAGGACTTAATTATACTTTAAATGGGTCAAATTAATTTTATTTGAGGCTTAATTGGTGAAATATTAAGTTTGGGAGCCTAATTTAGGCTTAATTGAGGAGATTGGAATTTTAAGAGACCAGATTTAATTTTTACCAAGTTAATTGATTGAAATCAGGGCCAAATTGCAAGAAAATTAAAGTTTTAGGGTCAATTAGGGCCTGGATTGAAGAAATTGCAGCTAAGGACCAATCTGCAAAAGACGCCACAATTGAGGGGCTTAATTGACAAAAACCGGGGGTGAAATTGAAGAAATTGAAAGTTTGATGGTCAATTAGGGTTTAAATTGACAAAATCTGAGACCAAGGACCATATTGCAAAAGGTGCGTAACTTTAGGGTTCTAATTGAAGGTCATCAGGGGCTTAATTGCAAATATTTAGGGTCAATTAAGGGTTCAAAGTGAGCCAAAAAACTAGCTTTTTTCCAGTTTCTGCACATTTCTTTTCTTTTTCTCTCTCCATCGCGTCTTTAGCCGTTGAAGACCCCACATAAACCTTTCTCCTCCACCAACAGACAACTGCTAAGCCTCCCCACGAACCCAAATCCTCACCGGCGTTAGGGGGCAGCCACCGCGAGGTCTTCCCTCTCCCTCTGCAGATTTTCTTCTTCTTTCTTCCTCCGCCACAAGCAGCCAACACCCCCACCATTTCTTCCACCAGCAGCTCCACCAGCTCCACTCCAGGCCAGTGACAGCAGCTCCTTCTCCTCCGCAAGGTTACCTCCCACTTCACTCTGCCCATCTATAGCTTCCGCAACCATTTGGTTGCATGCAGAACGTGAACAGTAACTGTTCACATTTCTGCAGAAATAATAAACATGGGAGGTGGGCCGGACCTGATTCGGCCCGCCCATATGTATGGGCCGGGTCCGGCCCACCCCAAAAGAGAAATAATCTTCTGGGCTAAGTTCGGCCCAACCATTTTGGGCTGCTGTTGGCCCCCTTTTCCTTGGGCTGCGCCTGGCCCATTTATCTAGGCCGGCCCAGCCCACCTGTTTTAATAATATTTAATTAATATATAATATTATATTATATATTTCTTTTTAAAAAAACAAAAAAATTCTAAAAAATTTTCAAAAATCCTTTGAAAAAAAATTGTGATTTTCTCAAATATTTTTCTACCAATTTTGTATGATATCGGGTTGTATATTTACACTGTAAAATACAAATCCGATATTAAAATACCCGGTTTTCTCCGAAATATTTCAAAAACACAAAAAACAAAAATTCAAAACATTAGAAAAAAAATATTTTATTGCACACAGCCAAATTCTAAAATTTTTTTTCAAGCATATTTTTCATAAAAAAACAAAAATTGCATCTTTTTCATGTTTAAAAAAATCAAAAAAATAGATATCGTAACCAGTTTATGATTATCCATTAAGATTTGGCCAACATGTCAAAAATCTTTTTCCAATCTTTTTTTTAGGTTGTAGACTTTAATATTTGTGGGGTGTAAAATTACACGATAAAGTACACCCTCAAGTATTGAAGATACAAGTGTAAAAATGTGATGCTAAAATTCAGACTTTAGAACGGTTAAGATTTAACCCAATAAGGTAGAGACTCTCCCATGAAGAGAGATCTGCCTCGAGCTTTAGAAAAGACCAACGAATAAAAATCTGACTGAGAAAAAAAACAATCAAACAACAATGCAGCTTACCTTAGGTAAGGTGCACTGGGGGTGATGCGTCTTCCCCTTGCACAGCCAGTCCCTTACTCAGACTCTCGCAGACCATAGGTTCCTAGTGACCATAATACTAGGTGGCGACTTCTAAACATTAATCATAATTTTATGATTAAATCCAAAAACCTTCATAACATACTAACACCTCACACCAGGAGGCACGAGAGAGAGCCTCCGCCGTCGCCAGATGACGTCGCGCCCCCCGTAACAAATAACATGTTTTTAGTAGATTTTTATCTTAGAGTTTTGGTTTTGAATTGAAACCCATTTTGACAAAATCATGGTTTTTAAATGATAATCAAAGTGCATGAATGCTAAATTATTGATCCTTGCATGATTTCCAACATGTTTGTGTCATTTGTTTGTCCATATTTGATTTGATTTGAAATCCACGTTGTTGGGTTCATGTTGAATGTTCTTTGGTGTTATTCATGTGCTTTCTTTTTATTGGTTTTGATTTGTTTGATAAAGATTTTTTGAGTTTTTTCTTAGTTTGATTCGTTTTAGATTCTGGTTTAGGTTTTGGTTTGTTTTTCGGGTCAAAACAGTGGACTTTGATTTGGTTTATGGTCGAACCAAAAGTTTCGGGTCTACTCGATTGGGTAAAAAAATAATTTAAAAATAATTTTTTTTGCTCGTTACATACGACTCAATCCTTACAAAAATTGCATTTTAAAAAGGAGAGAAAAAAATGATTTTAGCATTGTTTTAGAAAAAAAAATGTTTTTTTTTTAGCATTTTAGAATTTATAATAAGTTTGTAAAATTTCTCAAGGATTTGACTAATATTTCAATAACCCTAAAAATTTAAATTCCTGAAAATTAAAGGTCAATATTTTGATATAAATGTTGGACCTACAAATAGATTGATATTTAAGTATCAAGAGTTGACTATAAAATTTTCAGAATTATTTTGGATATTTATCAATTTTAATTGAGATTATTTTTCACCAAAATTTACAAGTTGTGGAAAACACTTTTGTCTCTCATGATAGGTTAACCCTATAAGAGCACCTGCATTGATTTTTTCTATAAGAATTTACCTAGGTATACGAGCCCATAATAAATTTGAAATGCCAGATTTATTTATGAGCATAAATCTTTGTTTTGAACCATAATCAGACCACTGGTTAGGAACCCATCAACACCTTTAAACCACATCCAGATCACACAATGCAACGTACCTCAGGTAAAGGGCGTTGGGGGTGTTAATACCTTCTTTTATCACAACCAGTCCACTCAGGTCTCCTAGTGACCCTGAACTAAGCAACTCGATGATGACTTTTGACATCCTGCAACGCCGCACGCGCTTCGTGTGACACTTTAGTCTATGACCTCACAAAAATGGTGATGCACATTTGTTTCAGTTTTAAATTTGGACCCTAAATCTTTAATTATTTTAAACTAATAACATTTAATTTTATCTAGCCAAACCAAGCATCAACCAAGCACCAAATTTTTTTTATTGATGTCACAAGATCCCTGTATATAAGCGATTGAAACAAACCATTGAGTTCAATCCCAAATAACCTTAGTGTGAAACAATCAAATTGAATAAAAAAAGTCTAGTGATAAAAAAATGGCTAAATAGTTCCCCTGCCTATTTAATTTTGTTCCTGATGTTAGCTAAAAACAGGGACTAAATATTTGTTTAAGTTTCAAATTTAGTCTCAAAAGTTTTAATTATTCTAGGTCAATAAAATTAAATGTAATCTTGCAAAACCGAACATTAACCTAGATTATTGAATATTAATTTTACCCACTCTAGAAGGTATATTTCCAATCACCATACAAACTTGTTTGTTATTGTTTAAATAATTGGCATTGACCTTGTTATCGGGTTTAATGTCTACAATAAGCCACCTTATTGCACTTTAAGGATTGGAGTTTAGTATGGGATGTAACAGCCCAGCCCAACATGCTGTATATTGTCCGTTTTAGGTCTTACTGCCCTCACGGTTTTGTTCCTGGTGACGCGAGCTCGCTTCTAAGCCTGATACCCCAAAACGCGTACAACATGTTAGCAACCAACACTACTAATAAGGCTAGCTATCAAACCCTCACTCGCCGATATGGGATATTACATGGGCTCCTTGTTAAGAATTCTTAGGTTTCTCCACTTCTATATATATTAGACCACAACTCCAAACGGAAGGTTGTTTATTAACCATGAGATTAAATTTACACTAAAAAACTTAACCTATCACTAGGCTTGATGAGAGCCTTTCATACCTTATAAGCAATGTGGTAGTTTCTTAAAAAATGAATATCAAACTCTATTTTTTATGGGAAGTTATGACAATAAGGATCTTTAGCCAATATTTAATGTATTTGGGATTCATTCATCAACATACTTTTATGGGAGACAATCCATAGAAATGCATTGATTCTCTTTGGTTTATTCCATTTCCAAATTAATTTCTAATATAACATTGTGGATTCAATATCCCTACCTGGATATTACAAGCAAACCTAATAGAAAACATACCACTATAACAGTTACGCTAGAAGACTGAATCACCCTTCATCGTACTAGAAGAGAAAGGTAGTTTGCCATAACCATTACATCACCTGTATGAGAAGTAAATGAGCATAGACTTCCCACTTTCATAGTCTATTATTAGACACCATCTTCACAACAGTCACGTTTAATATCACTTCTGGTATCTTTTGCATGCATGGTGCATTAATGGCCTAAACATTTCCAACTAACTAGCCTTCCAAAACTAAATATGTGTTCCCCTATTAATAGACCAACTCATACCATCAAGAACTTGAGGATAAACTTTACATATTGCTTTTTATAATATGAAGTCTTTACCTTTAGCCTAAACCTGAGGGATATGATCCTACGACTTGATATGTTTTCCTCGTAAGACACTCGCCTAAGTACTAGTGTTATCATATATAATACCCTCATTCTAATCTCATAATGAAGGCCTTGTAACCTCTATCTAGCTTAGACAATTGATAATGTGAACTCTATCTTTGTGAAGTTCTCTTCTCATATAAATCTATAACATTTTTCTTAATCTTGTAACATATGGATTTTGAAATAAGCAAAGACTACACATGATATAAAAGGACCATTGCAAGGATTGATTTACATAGTGTAATTAACCCCACTAAGGTTAAATTCTTTGATTTCTAACAAGCCAACTTCTTATGCATGTTCTCAATAATGTAATTGTAGGTTTGCTTATTAATCCGTCAGTGCAAGAAAAGAATCCTAAATACTTCTTAAGATCTTCAATAATGGCAAAACCATTACTATGACCGATTGATTTTGCTAGTATGAGTGACATATTCTTGGAGAAAAACATCTTAGTTTTACCAACACTCACCTTCTATCCCAAAACATCACATGATAAATTCAAATAGTGCACTCCTTATTTCAGATGGATCTCACTAGCTTCAACAAAGAGAAATATATCATCGCAAAACATGGATGAGATACCTAAGGTCCTTTCCTACTAACATTAAAAAGAATCCATGAACCTGTCTTAACTACCTTAAAAATAAGCTAGGATAGCATTTCTAGGCACGAAACAAAAATATTAGGGAGAGAGGATCACCTTGTTAAATACCATTCATAGGTGTGAAACTAAACAAAAAGCTACCATTCAAAAGAACAACGGGCGGTAGTCTTAATATAATGCATAACAAGTTTTATAAACCAAGGAGGGAAACCCGCATGCACTAGTGTGTCTCTAATGAAATCTCACCTTAATTGATCATCAGCCCATGACAAAGTTGCTCTGATATTTAGTGACTAACTTTGGCATAAAGATTTTAAGGTGATTCACTAAAAGCTTGGTTAGAATCTTAAAATTAACATCACATGGACCAATAGACAAAACTGGTGAAAAAACTCTGGTTTAAGAATCTTCGAGATAAAAGGAAACTCCTGTATTAAAACCAAATAAGAATAACTGATTTTGGCCACTTTAGTTTTATGTGGCTAAGGACTTGAGGTCCATGAATAGAGTCCTTTTTACCAACCTATTTACTATCTTGGCCTTTTTTTTATGTTATAATTTCCTACCAAAATTGCCTTAATAGAAATATCATTATCTTTATTTCATGCCCCCTAAAGTCCGCCCAACACCAACAATCTCGTTATTTTCCTCCCTAATTAATTTAATTTTCATGTTCAAACCTTGTAACACGTTGAGCCAATAACCCTTCAGTAAATTAGTTTTTTTAATCTTTTTCTTAGGCTTGACTATTATGGTATCTATACGAGATCTTTAACCAGAATCAAATGGCTTCCTTAACTCTATGATCAAAAAATTTTTGTTTAATTTTTTCCTCGTATTCTTTGCAATCATTCACTATCTATATGTTCCTGCCACCTCCGGTCTGATCACCATGTTAGTTGTCTACAACATATTGTTATTACTCATACCATTTACTTTAGATACACTTCAACATGATATTGTATATAAAGGCATGATTTCTTCTTGTGATTATACTAACCATTATTAAAACACATTAGATGAAGGCCTTCATTTACTACATGACTAAACCCCATTCTCAATTTGAACTTCAATAATAAAGGCTTTATAAGGTCCATTTCCACATAGATTCTAGCATGATTTCCATGAGAACCGAAAGAGGTCATCCTATCCAATATGTCTATAATTTTCTATAAGATCGTATTATTGTAATATTCCAGACAACCTTACCCATACAACAACCTTTTCAATTGTTGCTTCGTAATGATTAAAATTTGGATGTTATTGCCTCACTGTGAGTTACTAGTCTGCCATCATCCATAAACCTAAAAAAAATGTAATCACGGTCCTTAGGATTGGAGAGCTTAGCAAGGAAGAAATTGTTTCCCAAATCCACCAACCCTAGATCACCCTTAATCTTCCATAAAATATGGACCATTTTCATTAACTATATATAACCAACCTTTCTTCCTATAATCTTGATAATTATGGTTCGACATCAAGGTTCCTTGATTCTTCGTTTATCTTCAACGAACAATTTAATAAGTGCACATTCATCCTCACCAAAATCCTTTCATCATCCTTCAAAATATAATCTTCTCCCGACAATCTTCAACCATCTTCTTATCAAATAGAAAGCCACTATAAGAGGATCCTTGTAACTGAAACCCTATTGGTTACTTTTGACTTTTTCAACAAATCTAAACTTATTTCCTCCACTATAAGTTGTTTTCTTGAATCTAATTTAACTTTTTTATTCGAATGCGATAACAATTCAACTTCCTCGGATGAGATCTCTATAGAGTCTATATGGGTCGTCATTCTTGCTATTAGAACAAAAAAAGTTTAGACAGTAGTTGATTAGGTTAAATCATAAGTTAGTGGATCAACCTAATGTTTTTTTACGCGTTTTAATCAAAGTTATCAAATTGAATTAGACTCATGACTTGATTTAAGACCTGAGTCACAAGTTGAGGTAGGTTAATTTGAGTCAATTCAAAACAATATTATTTCAAGGATTTTAAAAAAAATCTAAACAAGTTATTTTGATTTTTTAGAAAAAGTAAAATCAATTTTTGATTGGGACAATCAGGTCGTAAGTTCATTTATAATGTTTAGGTTTTACTTACTCATCCATCATAAGTTTAATTTGAAACTTAGAGCGAGCCAAATTCTACATCAATAGGTCATCAAATTGACATGCCACACATGTAAGTTTAGGGCGTGTTTGTTTCCCGAAAAGTGGTTTCTAAGAAATCATTTTCCAAACTTTCCTGTGTTTATTTGCCATTAGAAAAGTTGGTCAACGAAAAACACTTTTCAGTTAAAGAAAAATTTGGCTTGGTTTTCAGGAAAGTGTTTTCCTTTTATTTTGGGTGGAAAACACTTTCCGGAATTTGTGAAAAATTTAGAAATGTCATATTATTTGCTGATTTTATCAAATTTGATTTTCAAACTTTTGATTGTTATATATATATATATATATATATATATATATATATATATATATATATATATTTTTTTGAATATTTTTTTTTCAATTTCATCACATAGAATTTAATTTTTATATTAACTTTGGTCCTCATTTTTATAATTGTTATTTGTTTTTCTCTTATTATTTTTTAATTGAAATTTTTTATCTATCAAATTTAGTCCTCATTCTTTTGATTATTACTTATTTTATTTGAAATAATTTATGAAATGTTAATTATTATTATTATTTTAATTTATTTATCTTTTAATTTTTAATTTTTAGATTTAATCTCTATTATTTTGATTATTATTTATTTTATTTGAGATAATTTATGAAATTATATTTTTTTTCAATTTCATTCTCATTCAACTTTTTAATTTGTAAGACTTGTTCTTCATTATTTTAATAAACTTGAAAAAAAATAAAACATTAATAAGTTATTTTCCAGCTTATTTTCCATGACATAACCAAATACTGGAAAATATTTTCCAACTTATTTTCCATTACACTACCAAACATCAAAAAATAATTTACTTTCCTAGAATTCACTTTTCAAAAGAAAACTACTTTCCATTAAACAAATGGGGTTAGTCACATTAGATTTTAGGAGTGTTTGGAATAGTGGTAGTGGTTACTTTTCAAATTATTTTTTACTTGAAATTATATTAAAATAATATATATTTTTTATTTTTTTATATTAATATATTAAAATAATATAAAAATATCAAAAAATTATTTAAATTTTTTTTTAAAATTTTTAAACCTGATATCCCTGACAAAATCTTAATAAAAAAATCAAATCAAAATAAAATCTGAATCCGTTATTAATTACGGCTGATCATTACCCATCAGCCAGTCAACTTTTATAACGATTAAAAAAAAAAACCCCCTTAAGAATTAAGAACTCGCAAATCTGAGAACCCTCCTTGCATTACAATACAACACTGTCTCTCTTTCTATAACGGGAAAAATCAGAGCAACCCGAGCGAATTCATCCGTCCTTGAGAAAAAGA
>Ga0325405_1004715_pt1 | contig 13884 bp, 7 predicted proteins | sample PopdelMetagenome_21_FD_205663 | JGI IMG/M metagenome (GOLD analysis project Ga0325405, IMG submission 205663) | Populus deltoides microbial communities from Bellville, Georgia, United States - Xylem-Control-R2 | ecosystem: Host-associated > Plants > Phyllosphere > Stem > Wood/Secondary xylem... | reverse complement strand
CATAACCAAGTTTTGCAGGTATTTTCAATTTTCGCTTCTCACCTACACATGCTCCCAGCAGTCCTTGGTCCCATCCTGCAGTGGGTGGATTTTTATGTTAGCCTAAATAATTTCCATGCAAACCACATATATATATGAAGAAAGAAACCAAAAGATTGATTAAAGCAATGGTTGTTAATGCAGCTCAGACCTTTGATAACTTGACCACTGCCAAGCTCAAATGCAATAGGATCACCCCTTTCAAAGCTGGAGTCGAAAACTGTTCCATCGGTGAGTTTTCCCTGTGCAGAAAAAAACCTATGATATCAGCAAAAGAATTGATAGGTGGAATTAAGAAACCGAACTCAAAGAAATCGAAAAAGAAAAAATAAACAGAACTAACAATCATCTATCCTATGCATAAGTCACAGGCACCATTAGACTTCTTTTTCCATGCCAGTGTTTCTCCAAAGTGGCGCCCATCATCCTCTAAGATGGGGCTATGCTTGTCTACATGTCCAATTAACAGGTGCCTATCCTACGCACTCAGGGTCCTTCCTTGTGTTGTATACTTTAGAGTTGGATGACATACAGATGAAATGAAGTACAAATACTAGGAAAAATCTACATTTAAAAAGGGCATACCAAGCACATACTTTGCAACCCTTAGGAGATACATAATGAGACCTAAGCTCCAAAAATACGTAAACAGCCATAGACAAAGCCAATTATATATCATCGATAGAAGACACGACAAAAGTATACGACTAGTCACCAAGTCTAAAATTTCTAAAATTAGCAATCCCTTCACAAATGCCACTATAGTCTAATATCAATTAACACAACGTATAACGAAAGAAAAAACCAGGGCTTCTCAAGTCCTAAGGTTACAATCATCAATTGTAGAAAAAACTTTGTTGTAATATTTTCTGAAATTCAATCATTCTTAAAAATGCTTTGAAAATAACACGCAAACTGTTTATATAGTGGTTAAACCGACCTAGTCTATAAAACAAAACTAAACCGAAAATAACTAGAAAAAAAAGACATCCAAAAATAACAAGAAAAATAAAGAAAATTCCAAAACAACATTTTTTGAACCTAAACTGGACTTAAAACGACCTCAACTGATCACATGCAACTATCCCTCTACATAATAAGTCTCGTAGTACATGCTAGAAAAATTTCAGTCCGGTCCGACGATTGGTTTAAAAATTATGTTCAAATTACTAATCTACACTCTGTAAGATGTATATCACCAAATCCTCCCGAAAAATGCAAACCTAAACGAAGCTAGAACGAATTCCAATTCAACAAATATCACAACACAACGTGGACTATATACTTATTGTTAATATTTTACAACTCCATTGCTGCACTCAATAATGCAAGGTCTAAAGAATAAAAAGGTTAAATATCAAACAAAAACTGCGATCCGACTTACTCGATAGTGTACTTTGATGCTATCTCCCTTGTGAGCCTGAACTTCACAAGTTTCGGGCTTGTACTGAAATAATATATATAAAAAAAGAAATTCAAAATATAAGAAAATATGACAAGAAAAAAACTCAAATAATACACTTGAAATGCTATATTAGTGGGACCTCTGTAAGTCTCAAGGTTTTTCTTCTTATATTTAAAACCCTAGAAGAAAAATCAGTGGAAGCAACAGAATTAGTCAGAGACGGATGATTGGTTACCTTCACGCCGATCTGCAATTCCTTGACATCGCCGGACTTCTTAGCGGAAACTGCGAGAGACGAGAGTGAGAATTTATAGATCAAAAGGAAGAAAGCTGCTAATGATTGGATCTAAATAAATCTCACAGATAATTACCCAGCGCTGATACTGATAGCAAAAGGAATATCGCGGTCGCCTTGGATGCGCAGTTGAAGCCCATCTTTGCAAATTGCGGTCTCTCTCTCTCTGTGGTGTGTCTTCTGTTTGACACCCGGTAGGAGACGGAGACTCGTTATATAACATGGAAGAGGTGCACGAACCATATTTATCAGACCCGGACCCAGCCTGGTATGACACGGGCCTAGGCCTGGACTTGGGCCTAGATTGTGGGTGTTTTATTCTTTTTATTTTAAAAAAAATCTCCAGCCAAAAACATTGGTTGAAAAGTTGGAGATTGAAATATAAAATAAATGTACATGGAAAGTGAATTGTTGTAATCTTAAAATAAAATACAGGCATGTTTTCTTTGAGCTTGGTTAGTAAAAGTAGCTTTCTTTTAGCTTGTTTAGTAAAAATAATAGTAGTTATTTTTTAAAATATTTTTTATGCATTGAAATAATATTTTTTTATTTTTTAAAACTTATTTTTAATTTTACCATATCAAAACAATTTAAAAACTCTTAAAATTTTAATATATATATATATAGCAAAACAAAAAACAAACGAAGCCTTTGTCCCATCATCTTAGAGGGTGTTTGGCAGTGTGGTAGTGGTTGCTTTTCAAATAGCTTTTCGTGCCGAAATACATGCCAATGATGTTTTTTTATTTTTTAAAAATTATTTTTGACATCAGTACATCAAAACAATCCAAAAAGTACAAACCGCACTCAATTTTAGCAAAAAAAAATTGAAATTCGATCAAAAGCAGGTTCAACCGCAGAGCCAAACAGGCTTTTAATATCTTGTCAACCAAAAACTACTTGAAAGGGGCGGAAAAAACCCTAACATTTATTCAAATATAATTGAAACTAAAAATTTATTTATTAAACAAGTATCATTAATTTTAAATTTTAAAAAATATTGCACATATAAATTAGAAAGAAAACATGTTTAACTATCCTTCTATATATATATATATATATATATATATATATCAAAACTACCAGTGACAACGTGAGGGTATCATACCAGTTTACAAAATTAATGGAGAAGCATCACAACATTTCTGCTTGGAGTCATCACTTGAGATTTTTTTATTTAACATTTACACCCAATTGCACAACCTCCTATCAAGGCATCTATGGGGCAAGGTATATATATAAACTTATATTTGAACCATTTGGCTACTTTCCAAATAGACACTTTGTGCATTTACATGCCGATGCTGAAGAAGATGTCAGCTGCTACAGGACTAGAGAATTGGCATAGCGTGAGCTGCCCTACCAAATCCAGTTAGAACTTCAATCCAAATACATCAATCCATGCACAAAATGGGAGATGGGGAGGAATTTTAGCGGATATGCAATGCCAGTTTTGGTCAACCCGAAACCATCAATCCAATTGTACTGATACAACAAAGAGAAAACAAAGGATGTGTGCTGAATGTGTTAAACAAATTCTATAATCTAGTTAGTTTTGAAGCAAGAACTTGAGTTTCACTTACAATGCCTTCCATTACTGAAGCAAAAGAAGTTCATGTCCATAATATATGATTTTCCACATGAGACTAAGCCAGCTCTGACATGCACACTTGATGTTTCACACTATTCCAAGACATTATGAATGTTAAGCCACTTTATTGTCATGGTTTCTAAGTGGTAAGACAGTCTACATTCATCATGGGAAAGATAGTATTATCCCATTCCTGAAAGGCAGAAGCAACAGCAACCTCTTCTCCTGCATTGGCTGCAGCACTATCACCACGCACATCCAGTAACTTTGAGCAAGATGCTCGGAATACAGTATATAGTCTGCTTCAAGCAATCATATTGTAAGCATGGATGACTGCAGCTCATAATTCCATCTTCAAGCACACGATTGCCTCCGATTTAATGAGGAATTCACATCCAACAAAGTTGCGAACACAGGGAATTGAATAAAATCCTAAAAGCGAGCACGGAGTCTACTGCCGACTTACAAAATGCAATCCATTTAACAAACTCTTATAATTCTTCTCACTCATGAATCCATCCTTCTTCCTCCACTCCTCTAATAACTCAAAAGCCTTATCAACCATTCCCTCCCTACACAACCCTTCCAACACCGTCCTATAAGTCAACAGGTCAGGCGACATTGAATCCCCCAACATGTCAAACACAACCCCAATTGCTTCCTCGAACCTCCGCTCCATCCCAAGACTACAGATCAAAATCATATAAGTACTCCCGCTGGGCACCAACCCCTTACCCTTCATTTCCTTGTAAAACCCTAAACCCTGCCCATTTCTCCCCTTTCCACACAGTCCCTTTACTAAATAACTATAGCTATAAGCATTAGCCTCACAACCATACAACCCCATTTCGCGAAAAACCCTCACAGCCTCGTCAACTTCCAAACACTTAGCATAAGCTTTGATGATCATATTGAGAACAAAAGTATCCGGTATCACTCCTGACGCCTTCATTTGCTTCGTCAATGATTTCACCGCATGCAAATACACATAACAAACATTCAACTTATTGAATCTCCTAAGCAATGAATTAAACAACAACGTGTAAGTATCCAATGTGGGCTTACAATCCTCCGATTTCAACATTTTCTTATAGATATCAAAGGCGCGATTAAACAACAACTTACGGCCACAGCAGAAGCGAATCATCGAATTATAGAGAGGAACACTAATCTCGCAAGCACCAGCAATCACCTCTTCGATTAGAGTCTCTGCCTGGCGGTATCGCCTGCCGCTGATCAGGATTTTGATCACGGTCAGGTAGGTGATGTGATTGTGCTTGTAATTACGTTGCTGCGCCGTCCAACGGAAGATGTCGAGAGCGAGATCCGGGTCGGACTGGGCCCGGATGGCTGTATCGACATCGGTTGGGGTGAAACCCGGCTTGAGGTTTTGGGTCCATGTTTCGAATTGGGTTTCGAGTGGGGTTCGAGTTGGAGTTTTGAGGAATGGGATTTCGGGCGTTTGGGATTGGGGGTTTTCGGAGAACGGGCGGTGCCGGTGATAGAGTGAAGGGTCGGTGATTTGAAGAGTGGATGGAGGTGGGAGTGGAGAGAAGACAAGTCTGGGTTTCTTGGGAGTGGAGGGGAGGAGGCGATTTAAGCTCACAGGAGGCATTTTCCAACGAGAGTGAGACGGGAAGAGAAGGGAGAAGAAGAAACAAACAAACAAACCTGCCTCTATGTGGAGCGAAAGTTGCCGGGTTAGTGTTTGCTCGGCATCGCAGCAGCTTATACTGCTGCGGCTAAAAAAACAATTGTTTCGAGAAAATAATTTTAGTTCGGATTTAAAAATATATATATTTAATTGAAATTATTTTAAAATAAATTTTCACATATAAAATAAATAAAAATAATATTTTAACTTCTATAAATTTAATATTTAAATGTAATTATATGTAAGGTTTAATATAAAAATTATAAGTTACTTTATTAATTAAATATTTTTTTCTCTGACAAAAAACAGTAACTAGTATGAAAACAAATGATTTTTTTTAATGTGGAAACTGCGGTTTTTTTTAAAAAAAAAACAGCACTGGTCATTTTATGTCAACACTATTTCCTCGAGCCTTTCCATCACATATATTAACTTACACATCCAAATAATATTTATATCGAAATAATATAATTTTAAAAAAATCTGTGTTTATTTTATATCTTTTTGTGATATGTTTTAAATATAAAATTACATATCCAAAAAATATTCCAAAAATAACATTCACACAACTACATTAATTGTATAAATGGACTAAATTAAATAGTTGGATTAAAATTTTTGAAAGATGAATAACCTTTATCAAAACAATTAACAATTTAGCTTACCCTGGACAGATTTAAAGCCTATATATGTATATGGGCTTACTCTAAAATTACTACTAGCTTAGGCCAGAACTAGAACACCCCACCCAGCCCAGGAATGCTCCCATTGAAAAGCGTCAGGGAGTTCAATGTAGTAGGTGATTAAAATCCAAGCGTCAGTTCGCTTTACACTACTGTAGACCGGACGGAGGTAATGCTCCTCGGCTTCTACGCTGCTACAATCGCATTCTGTTTGTCTCAGGTTTTACCCAACACCCGTTCTTTCTCTTTTTGTGTTGAAAGGTTGCATGCTCTCCCCCTTGCTTGTCTTGCAAAGTTGTGGGCGGTGATTATTTTTTGATCTTTTTTCTTTTATTGTAAAAAATGGGATTTTTTTTTTTAATGTGGGTTTCTCTTAATTTTCTATTTTTTTGCTTCCCCATGTTGTATTTTCTCGAATCTTGAACATGGATGCAACTATTGCTTGACCCTTCTTGGTTATGGTAGTTTTCTTGCTTACATTATGAAATATTGCATCCTTGCCGGTGACTCACTTTTATCATTATTTTTCGTTCTTTTTCGTTTAGATTCATGTTACGGTCTAAGCTTTTGTTGCTCCTTTTCCTGATTTATTAATAATTTCTTCTAACTTGGGATTCTGAAAGAATATTCAACCTCGTGAATGCTTGTTAGGCAAGTTAGTTCTATTAATGACTGCTTAATGGCTTAATTTTTGCAGTCTTATCTGACTGAACTGCATGTATTTGATTATTCGAATGGCATTGGCTGCTTGGCTTAAGTTTAGATGATTAATAGTGTTATATGCTTGCGACTGCTGCCATTTCTTTGTGAATACTGTGTTCCTTGGTCATTAATCAAATGCTTAATGCTCCATTTCTTTTTCCCTTTTTTTTTCTCTGCAATTTAAGAGTTTTTTATGTGGTAAACGATCATTTCTTATTTGTCATTCGTTGTGGTTATATTGCTTGTGGTAGTTATAAATTAATTATATCATAAATGGTTTGCCCTTTTTGATTAAGAATAAAGATGGTAGTCGTTCACTGTTTGGAGCCATTAACTGCACCTTTATGCCTTGTTATAGGAGGAGTGGATGTGGAGATGGTGAGCATACGAAGACGCAAACTTATAGGACGTCCTACTGGTATACTCAACCTTAACCTCTACATACTTCCAAATGGGAATTTATCTTTTAAATTGAATGAAAAATGGTGGTTTTGTGCTGGTGAAGTAAATATCTATTGGTTTTGTGTATTAGATTTTGTTTATGTTGATTTCTTGACGAAGATTTCAAATAATTTATTTGATATCATAGAATTGTTCCTCCCACCATTATTATCATCATGATTTCTAAATTTTCACCACTAATTAAGCACTTGATTAAATATAACAGGCTTTGTAGGAAGAGGTTCATCTTCAGCTACGCTTCCTAGTATTCCTGATGCCCAAGTTCCTAAATATCCTGAGCGCGGTGGCAAACCTGCTAACATGCGTCACATACCCTTAGTTACTCTCAACCAACCTGTTGAAGTAAGTTGGATGTCTTAGAGTTTCCTTCTCATGAATATACTATTTTGTGATAGTTACTTCTTCTGCACTATCTTTGTGAGCTTAATGATATTATCAGGTGGGATGCATTACTTTTATAGATTTTACTTCAAGAACATTCCTTTGCTGTCTTGGAAAATGAATGCCTTAGCTTATGATTGGTAAACCCCAATAATATTAAATTCATCTGTCGAGTTACTGCTTCCTTGTGGATTGTATAACTCCAGGGAGAAATGAACAGAAAGAAATGGAATCCTTAAAATTGATTTTATCTGTAGATGCTGAAATCGCTTAGGAGTGAAAATGCACTTGAATGTTAGGCCCTGATCATAACCTTTCTTGAAACAAGAATTCTGTAAAGCACAAGATTATCACATCTGGTATATTTATTTCATTTAAAAAACTTACCCTCTTAATTTGTGATATATTGTAAGGCACTGGAAAAACCAACCATCTTAGACGGGCATGCTTTTATGGATGATGCATTAAACTGTTCTTCTACTATTTAAAAAACTGAAAATTGGGTTGTCTTATAGAATTCTATGAGCTGGTAAATTGCTGTTGGGGCATATCTTATATGGCAAAACTGTTGTGTAGAATTACTATTTTCTCAACCTGATTTCGATTATAAAAATATCATACTTGATAATTCTACTTTGATAGGTCACTACTGACAGTTACTATTATTATTCAAAATAAAAAAGTATGTTTTGGAGGTAAAGTGAACAGGTAGGTAAATGTGGCTATCTAATTTTCTAGATAATGCTAGAAAGAACTCCCTTCTCATCAAAAAGTCATGTTTCCTGCTTGCAAGAGGTGGTCTGGTTGGTTTTGATTGTGTTATGTACTATAGGATCTTGCATACCTGCATGTTGTGCAGATTGATATAGGTATCTTTGTGTTGTTTTCGTTATGCATATATAGGAATGACATGTGGTCGTATATAGGTGGAGAGTGTCCATCCCAAATCCTAACTTCACATAAAATTTTGTTGGAGGAACTACCTTGCACTATATATTCGACACATTTATAGATGAAACCAAAAGAGATCCAAATTTACAATTATCCAACCTTCAACAAAGTGAAAAATAGCTCACTAAAGATCCTTACAATTTCTTGGACTAAGTTTATACAAGCTTCAATTTTACTTAATAGTCTAGCTTGAAATATAGATCATTCCCCCCTTTTGACATGACTTGATGAATAAATTTGGTCGCTTCCACCAACAAAAGCCACAATTCTACCTCACACCTTAGTTTTAACCCTATGCTATTATAAACATTACCCATAGTAATCTCAAAATCGATTGTTAATCTTTGTTGAATATTATACTATAGACAATTAAACATTAATTATTTAATTAAAATCTAAAATCCAATATTAAGATGCAATATACATTTATAAATACATATACTTTAAGGTAGAGTAAAAGATGAACAAAGAATTGTTATTGCACCTAGAAAGAAGTGAATATTTGAGCTTAGTTCTAGGATGGATTTTATCAACACTTAATGAATCTTTTTACCCAACATTTTTTAAAAAAACCAACTATAATTATGTGCAATAAAATTAAACACTAAATTTTAACATGTAGAAACTGTTTCTAAGTATTTAGCAAAATTACAATCTTTGTGATGATTATTTAAAAATAAACAAATTTGATAATTCCAAACAAAATTGGGGGAAAATTATAGTATAAGATATAGGGAAAATTGTCAAACCCTTGAACAAATTATTTTGATGCCACTAGTCCTAAACATAATTAGGAATATAGTTCCTAAACCTGGATGTTAACTCAAAACATGTGAAATGCATGTGCGTGCAGTATCAACCATATTACCCCGTGGTGGACACTGGACAAGCACTGATTTGAACAATTTTGGTAAAATTTAATTATTGATAAGATATGGAAGGATTTTTGTGGTCAAAATAAATATAATTAACATTTCCAGGAAATAAATTTATGTGAGTTAACACCAATTGGATGGAAACCTAGATTTCCTTAACAGAAGGACTTTATTAATTTCCCACTGCTAGCTTTGACCAATAGTTCGAGAGGAGTTTGTTACATTTTACCATAAATATATAATTCATAAAAAAGAGAAATATCAGCATGCTGGTTTTGACATCAATGCAAACATGGTCATTTCCATCATGTTTTGGCCGAATATGATTAGAATTCTGTTTTTTTCAAAAAAAAAATAATAATTCAATAGTATCAAGAGAAAATCATTTATACAATAGACAAAGTTATAGTTAAATAATTACCACTACCTGAATATCTTGATTTCTAATCAAGAATGGGAAAAGTTATGTTGAAACCTTAAATCTAAAAGGACAAGTACACAGAAGAACTCACAATCCTGCTTCAGTATTGCTACTGTGCAAAGAAGACACATAGATTAGCTAAGTATGAAGTTTTGCTTGTGTCGGCAATTTGAATTTTGGAATTGTGATGCAGGTGAAGGAAGGAAAGGACACTTTAACAAATCCACCAACAAAGAAACAGAAAGTACATGTCCAAATTGATCCAGAGAACCCCATGGAAGTGCATGCGTACCTAATGCAGCTGAAGGAAGATAACAAATTGGAACCTGGACCAATGCAAAGGAGTGAAAAAATGCCAGTGAAGGAGTTGATGGAGAAGTGTTATCCCCACATTTTTAGAGTGTTTCCTCAAGATCCGAATGTGATTCTTGAATTTCCTAACAAATCAGAGCAAAATGAATTCTTATATTGTCAGTATTGGCTTTTCCTCTTTGAGGTGAGGGACATAGTTTCGATAGACAAAAGCGTCGCACCTGAACATGTGGAGTCATTAGTAAAGGTGATAAAAAATTTGGAGAAGCAAGGTTTTGACTGTAGATTCTTAAGGTCAGAATTGGTAGTGGTAGGGTACAAGATGAAAAAACAGTTAGAAATTACGTTGGCAGAGAAGAGTGTGATCTCAACAAGGACAACAAGTCTGGAGAGAGAATTGCAAGCTGCAGCAAGAAGGAAGGACAGGGAAGCAGAATTGGATAAGAGAGGAAATCAGATAGAAGGAATGACCCCAGAGATTGAAACAACGTCGAAGCCAGAACTGGATCAAGATAACAGGCTGGGAGAGTTGAATAAGCTTCCTTCTACTGCTTTAGAGCAAGAGTTTGTTCAAGTAATTCTAGAACGCCACAAGAAGATGCTGGAATGCAAGGAAGAAGAAGAGAGAAGACTTGATCGAGTTCTGGAGAAAATTAATCAACTTCTCCAAGACAAAGCTTTTCCATAGTAGTGAATCCTTCTAATGGTGTAGCATTTTGCATGCCCTTTTTCCTTTGGGGGTAATAGCTAACCATTTGTAGAGTTGCTTGCTTTTCCTGAAAATGGCTCATGTCACATGTGTATCAGATTTGGCGCCTTAAATCTTTACTCCTGCCAGCCAATGAGTAAACGAATTGTGTATTTGATAGTTGGCAAAAAGAATTCTCAACAGGCAATAGTTCTAGTGAGATGGCAGATAATTAAAGCTAAAGCATCTCTGTAGTACTTGTGCATGTTCTTCATGCAGAAACATAAGTGAATGCTTTCGACAAACAAATGTTCAATATGCGAGTGTTGCCCCGCTTGCGAAATGAATGTCTGCTTGTTTCTTCGGAAGGAGGAATAGCAGTCTTGCTGGCAGAATCACAGGATAAAATGGGTTCCTCCGAGGAATACTTTATTTGGAAATATATTAATATTTTTTTATTTTATAAAAATTATTTTTAACATTAGTATATTAAAATAATTTAAAAATAATAAAAAATATTAATTTAAAGTAAATATATTTTTGATAAATATATTTTTAAAATCAACACATTAAAATAATTTAAAAATATAAAAATATTAATTAATTGGCAAAAAAAAATATTATTTTTTACTCATATGCATTTGGATGGATAGCTATCTATGGAGCGGGTATGAAATGATATTTTTTAAAAATTTAAAATTTATTTTGTTTAAAATTATTTTTATATATATATTTTTATTATTATTTTGACGTGCTAGTGTAAAAAATAATTTTTAAAAAATATATATTTTGATATATTTTCAAATAAAAATAATTTAAAAAACAAAAATTATCATACTTTTAAACACCCTCTTAATCTTATTTTATATGTATTTTCTTAATTAAAATACATATCAGCTTTGGTAAAATTTATGTAAATGTAAATATAAGTTTGTTTTTTAATGAAATAAATTTATTTAAAAGACTGGTTGATGGGTAAAAAATATATAATTTTTAAGCTAAAATGTTGTATTTGCAAACTATACATGATTGATGACCTTGTAACAAAATAAAAATCCACATTTCAATTAAAGTTAGTTTTAATATTATTCTTTCAATTATCAAGTTAAAAAAAATATGTTTTAATAAAATCTAAATTGGAAAAGGTGGGAGAAAAATAATTATAAAAATATAAAATTGGTATTTTATTAAGTTTTCCCCCCACTTTCTCTTAGAATTTGAGAGAATAGTTTAGTTTATGTGGGACATGAGAAAATATTTTCTCTACATTTTTACTTTCCTTCTAGTTTCGTTTCATGTTCCCATGTTCGTAAAATGCCTTGAGATTTGCCTTGTCCTCTCCTTACTTTTCCTCCTTCCACGTCCCATCCTTGTCAAACGCTGAGATTGTGTTGGCCGTCTGCTTTTCTTTGTTGCTTTACCTCAAAATAAAACAATTAAAAGTATAAAAAATGATTCTTTAAAGATTTTAAAAATTAGTTGTTTAATTTCTGGAAGTGGATTTTTTAAAAAGTTAAAGATATATTAGTTTCATTTAAAAAAACACGAGAATTGATGGTTTTTAAGATGAAATTCTACTTATTTCATTTAAAAAATATAAATAACTTTAAATATTTCAAAACTATAAAAATATTTCCAATGCAATTTACCCTAATATACACTCTTTATTGGAAATGCAGGTATCTAAGGCTAGTTTTCGCACATGAGACCAAGTTCTTATATCTCAGAAGTGGTATCGGGAGATTCAAAGTATTTTTTACTTAAAAATATATTAAAATAATATTTTTTTAGTTTTAAAAAATTATTTTTGATATTAGTATATTAAAATAATTTAGAAATATAAAAAAATTAAAAAAAAATGCAATTTGTGTGTTTCCAAACACAATCTTCTTCGGGGGATTAAAACTGGAGATGAAGGAGCAAACCTCCAAGCCCCTGGCTAAATATGTAAACACGGCTAGACCAATCCCTTGGGATTCCTAATATACACAGAAACTGTGTTGAGCTTGTATGAATCTTAATTTAATTATTGACTAGTTTTATTTACTAAAAAAAACATGCAATGTATTCATTCTTTTTTTTTTTACTTGTGTTTTTTATGATATTTTGTGTATTCTTTTCAAGTAAATAATTCATTTGAAAAAAATATTATACATAAAATTAAAGGATGTGGGGAAATTATTGTCTCTCACACTCAATGCACTGTGGACAGTATAATCCTTTTTTTTCACTTTTCTTTGCACCTTTTCATTTTTTTTTCCAACTTTTCTCTTTTTTTTCTTTTTTTTATCAAAATTATCTTTATTTATTTTACTTTTTAAATATTGAGCTGGTTAAAAAAAAATTATAATTTTTTTCTTTAAAATACTGTGGATTGTTATGGTGTTTTCACATATAGTTTTTATATTTTATTTTTTTATTTTTCAAATAAAACTAAAAGGGTGTGGGGAAATCATTGTTCCCCTACACCCAATGCACTGTGGATTGTCCTCTCTTTTTTTTTCACTTTTATTTTTTACTTTTTATTTTTTTTGTTCCAATTTTCTCCTTTTTTTCTTTTTTTTCGTTTATTTTTTCTTTTTTTTTCAAAATTAATTTTTTTTCCAACTCTCCTCTTTTTCCTTTTTTTTTCATTTAGTTTTTATTTTTTTTCAAAATTATCTTTGTTTATTTTTCTTTTTAAATATTAAAATGGTTAAAAATTTCACTTTGTAATTTTTTTCTTTAAAATACTATGGATTGCTGCAGTGCTTTTTCATATATTTTTTTATTTTATTTTTTAAAATTATATTTGTTGATTTTTTTATTTTTTATATTGAGTTGATTAAAATTTTAATTTTATAGTTTTTTTCTTTAAAACATTGTTGATTGCTACAGTTTTTCTCCACATGGTTTTTTTTTTGTTTTTGTTTTTTTATTTTCTTTAAAATTATCTTTTTTATTTTATTTTTTAATATTGAGTTGATTAAAAATTACAATTACAATATGTGAGGAAAGCACTGTAACTTTCCTCGCAAATTACTGTGCATTGATACAGTGCTTTTTCTGTTTTGTTATATTTTTCTCTAAAATTGTTTCTGTCAATTTTATTTTTTAAATATTAAGCTGGTTAAGAATTGCAATTACAAGTAAATACAAGTTTTTCCTCATAAAACACTATGGATTGATACAGTTTTTTCTCACATGGTTTTTTCCAGTTATTTTTTTTGTAATACTTTTTTCAAAATTATTTTTATCGATTTTATTTTTTTTAATATTGAGTTGGTTAAAATTTAACTTTGTAATAAAGCTTAATCACTAGGGGAAAACATTATAACTTTCCTCACAAAATATTGTTGAGAATTACAATTACAAGTCATTATAAATAAGACTAAATCATGTAGGGAAGCACCGTAGCTTTCATCACAAAACATTGTGAATTGCTA
>Ga0325405_1004709_pt1 | contig 13890 bp, 6 predicted proteins | sample PopdelMetagenome_21_FD_205663 | JGI IMG/M metagenome (GOLD analysis project Ga0325405, IMG submission 205663) | Populus deltoides microbial communities from Bellville, Georgia, United States - Xylem-Control-R2 | ecosystem: Host-associated > Plants > Phyllosphere > Stem > Wood/Secondary xylem... | reverse complement strand
CACAGACACAGTACAAGCGCCACGAATCATCCTATTCATTTCCTCTCCCTGTAGAATTCTTAAAACGAAACCATTCAATTTCTCTAAAATCACTCCATTCTCTCGTTTTCTCCTCAGATCCGTACCATTCTGACCCTCGATTATACATCTCCTCCCAACGGAAACCCCACCTCTTCACTCCCTCACTGAACCAGTGATACCCTCCTTTTCCTCTCTAATTTTCTATTTTACCCCGTCAGATAACCCTGGGTTTTCTTTTCTCCCTCCACACTGTATAAATTTTCAACTTCCAACTTACAGAAGAAACCTCCAGTCTTTAATTCTTCGAACCAAAACGCTTCCGTTTGAATCTCATTGATCCTTGTAAGTATTTTTTTTCCAACCGTCGCAACCTTGAAACCCTAGGCTCAGATCGTTCTTGTTTTCTAGTTTTCTGTACAAATTTTGGAATTTGAATCGGTGATTTAGTTTCCTAGTTAGGGTTAGGCTTCTATTTTGTGATGAACAACAACAATAGAGGAAGGTATCCGCCGGGGATCGGTGCCGGTAGAGGCGGAGGTATGAACGCGAACCCTAATTTTCAATCAAGGGTTCCGCAACAGCAGTATGTGCAGAGAAATTTCGGGCAAAATCATCACCAACAACAATACTATCAGCATCAACAGCATCACAATCAGCAGCAGCAGCAGCAGCAGCAGCAGCAGTGGTTGAGGAGGAATCAGTTAACTGCTGCGGATTCGAGTATTGATGAGGTCGAAAAGACTGTTCAGTCTGAGGCTGTTGACTCGAGGTCAGCCTTTATTCATTCAAATATTTACACGTGGATGTTGATATTGTATTACTCGTGTGTGATTTTTCTTAAATAAATGTTAATGTGTCGCATGAGCTTTGCTATTGTTGGAAAAGAGTTGATTCTGGAGTATTCTAAGCATGTTGTAGGAGAAAGATTTGCACAGAGATTGTTTGCTATAAGCCTATAATTATAAGTTATCATAAAAGGATGAGGGGTAGGAAAGCCTTGCACTGGATATGAGCTTGGCTTGGTGTTTGATGATTTGGTGTGATGGGCTGGTCAATGTTCGCATTTAATAAATTGCCACAGCTTGCTCTGAGAGGCAGTGGTTGTTTACTTGTATGGGGATTATGAAGCAAACTTAACAAGTTTCCAAATCCTTACCCATGGGTTAACTTGGGGGATTCCAAAAGGAAAGTTCATGGGTTTTCTTACCGCTACAAGTGGTTTGATTGATGTATCTTGTTCCTGTTTGATTTAAATTTCAGTTTTTGATCTACCTCTGCAATAATTGATGCATCCTTTGGGTGCTTTATTAGAGGTGTTTCAGTAGTTTGCAGCTTTTCAACCTTGTTTGATCGTAATTTCGCTTTCAAATATTTTCATAATTTTGTTGTCTTTTTTAATCATATCTTGGTCCATTTTGAACACCATATGTGCTCCTGCTATAATGATTGCCCTGCTTGCTGCATGAGCAGAACTACCTTTTGTCTTAATAAGTAAAAGAAGATTTATTATTATCATTTTTGGATCAAGACTCTTCATTATGATTAAAAGTTTGTTTTGATAAAGATTATTCATCTAGAACACAATAAGTACCTTACTGGTTAAAATTTCTAAATGGTAGCAGCTTGCTAATATTCAATGAGAAGTGCTTTTCACGAGTGCTTTTACTGTAAGACTATTAGTTTTCTGTTGACATAGTTTTCTTAAAATCTGCACATTAGTAGCAAGTTTTCAAGGGTATTCTATTGTGAATTGAGATTTCTGAAATTTAAAATGTATCAGTAGCTATTGTGGGAGTATTCAGTTAAAAAAAAATTACTAATTTGATTACAAAATCTTGTTAAGTGCCAGTCATCTGATGGATTTGAGACAAGGAAGTGACCATGCCATCAAAATGAACCACAAAGATTTACTTGACATTGTGATTGCTGTGCATGTTGCCCTCTATTTACAAAATGGTCTCACATGAAAGAGCATCATCAGATCGTGGGCTTTTGTTGGGATTTCTAGATTTCTTACCCTGTTCTACATGCATGGTGCTAATCTATGCTTGTTCAAGTCCATTCCTTGAGTTTTTGCGACCATGCAATGCTTGTTGTAGGCTGAAGTCTTATTGTCTTGTATTTTTGATTTGTTCTATCTAGTTCACAAGATTGGAAGGCAAAGCTAAAGATACCACCAGCAGATACGCGATACAGAACTGAGGTAGGGCTTTTAATCAGATATTTACTTTCTCATGGTCAATGGATGCTGTATTATTTTGTCACACGTATGTTAATTTGTACGCATAAATTTATTGTATTTGGAGCCATGACCAATAGTTTTCTTCTCTCTTTTGGAGAGGAAGCATTGTGTGTTCAGCACCTGGCTGCATGGAAACTACAAATTATGTAAGATTGACTATGGAGTCTGACATTGACTCTGAATTAGGAGATTGATAACTAACTTAATGACAAGTGCAGGTCATGTAAGGTTAAAGTTAAAACTTGTACCCTATGGTTTGTTAACTGCATCCAGCATTCCTCTGAGTAAATTGACGAGTTTGCTTAGGAAACTGCATCACTTGTTTACTCTCATATCATCTTTTGAGTCATATCTGTTCCTTTCATGCATGAGCCATAGCAGATGAATGCCCTTTACATGCACACTTCTGGACTTCAAACAATGATGCTTTAACCTTAGGTTGTCTTGTCTTAACAAGATAGCTCTGCACATGTAAAGAGCATTCATGTGACTTAAATATTGTATGACAATGTTTGAAATGGTTTAACGTTGTAGTCTGGTAGATCCTTTGTTTTCCTTCTAAAGATTTACTTTCAAAGAATGATGGAAGTACTGTCTAAAAAATGAGCTGGTGAACTTCATTAGTGAGCTTTTTTAAAAGGGAATTACTATATGAATTCCATTTCACTATTTAAATGTCTTGCAGGATGTGACAGCCACAAAGGGGAATGATTTCGAGGACTATTTTCTGAAGCGTGAGTTGCTTATGGGGATATACGAGAAGGGTTTTGAAAGACCATCTCCTATTCAGGAAGAGAGCATACCAATTGCTCTTACTGGTAGCGATATTCTTGCTAGAGCTAAAAATGGGACAGGGAAAACAGCTGCATTTTGCGTCCCTGCCCTGGAAAAAATTGACCAAGATAACAATTTTATTCAAGGTCTGATATTCACAATCAATAAACTTCTTTATTCACTTTGTACATGCACGTTTATTATATAATGACCATTGAGATTATTTAGTTGTGTGATTGGACTATGATAGCCTTACATCATGTAATCTTCTTTATTGTTGTTTGCATTGGGATATTTTCTGGTTGCCTCAAATTCAAGCTGTCTTAATCCAGTTATGGAAAGATGACTGTATGTGTATGGTTTGTTGCTTTCACAAGTAATAATTACTTACAGTGGCTACCATGGCCTTTAGGAGCATATTACTTTTAGGTTTTATGGATATGAATTGATAATAAATGAGAAGGTAGGAATATAAGAACTGTTCCACGAGGAGGTTGGGATGATGTTTTGAGTGTGAAGGAGTTCCGCTTTTAATATACAGCCATAATGTTTTTTTTTTCAAGCAATGTCAAACATGAGCTGATTATTTGTAAACAATTCACAAATAGCAGGCTTTCTTAGCTCTTGATTTTATTTGAAGTTATTTAAATTTAATTGACTTATTAGTTCTGGATATATATTTATGAAAATTGTATTTGATGACTTAATTATGCATTTGCGTGCAGTTGTGATACTTGTGCCAACACGTGAGTTGGCTCTTCAGACATCACAGGTTTGTAAGGAGCTAGGGAAGCATTTGAAAATTCAAGTGATGGCCACCACTGGCGGTACGAGTCTAAAAGATGATATTATGCGTTTATATCAACCAGTCCATTTACTTGTCGGAACGCCAGGAAGAATACTTGATCTTGCAAAAAAGGGCGTGTGTATTTTGAAAAACTGTTCAATGCTTGTTTTGGATGAGGTGAACTTCAACCCAGCTAGTCCTTAGTAATATCACTGCATGATAGTTTTGTGTGATAATTGTTGTTCAACTTCTATTTCTTTTTAACTTTTAAAAGATGTTGAAATAGGTATATCGATGAGTACAGGAGGCTGTTTTTGGTTTCTTAAAGAACACGAGCTTTGTTTAGGTTTCTCAGTGTTCTGGCTGTCATTTATATATAGATAGATGGCAACTGGAACACTGAGCCAAAGCCTATCAAAACTGTTTATAGACAGATGACAGCTGTTTGGATTTATAGATAGATGACAACTGTTTGTATATGTACAAAATGGTTGAAGGATTGTTGTTGTTGGCTGTGTTAATTAGCATACGACATACAAATAAATGCACAAATGATTTTAATTGACTGTTTTAATATGTAAAAGAACTCTTAAAAGTTGGTTGAGATAATATTATCTGGCTGTTTTTAGTGCTCAATATACTTTTGAAGACTTTGAATTTTGGTGATGGTTGAGGGGATTTTTTTCTCTGTTTCATGTTGGCTGAGATACTATTCTTACCTGGCTATTTGCCATGTAAATATATTTAAACTCAATTAGCCAACTTTATTTATTTAGTGTTGGTTTAGTTCAGATTTTTTTTGTTGGCTAGAGAATGAAATTAACATTGCAATTTGAAAATTGAGAGCGAGGGGAGAGAGACAATGAAATCAGGGTCTTTTGTCTCTCTGCCTAGCGATCTTGTTGTTGAGGGAGAAGGAAGATGTGTTTGTTTGAGCTCTAGGAAATAAATGCTCTAAAACATAAATGAAAAAAAAACCTTTATTGCTGTTTTTCATTGTAAAAAATGATATATTTTGTCATAAAAAAATCTGGCTCAGTGCTGTGATATACATATAAGCTGTGAACTATCTGGGGTCCTTTAGTTTTCCTCAAATGGTAGATGTGTTTGCATTATGATGATGTGTGTGTATGCGCGCGCGTTCACTTGTAAAGTGCTGTTGGACCTTTAATTACATGATTGCTTATTCTTTTAATTTTCTACTAAGAAATTTTGCATTTGCCAGATGAAGACTTCCAGCCACATTCATGAACCTTCAAGTTCACCAATTGCTTCTTGCAGTTTCTTACCTAATCTGAAATAATGTGCTATCTAATTATTATAAGTGCTATGATTGAGTTTAATTTTTTGACGGACAAGCATCTGAATGTTTATTGCTTCATGTTCCCCAGGCCGATAAGCTTTTGTCTCCAGAGTTTCAACCTTCAATAGAGCAGCTTATTCGTTTTCTTCCTTCAAATCGTCAGATTTTGATGTTTTCGGCTACATTTCCTGTTACTGTTAAGGATTTTAAAGATAGATATCTAGAGAAGCCTTACGTTATCAATCTTATGGATGAACTTACTCTCAAGGGTATTACACAATATTATGCTTTCGTTGAAGAACGACAGAAAGTCCATTGCCTGAACACTCTTTTCTCTAAGGTTTGATCTCAACTAAACAGTTATTATGATTCCTGGTTTCTTTTTGAATATGATGCCATTGTGGTGTATATGCAGCTGCAAATAAACCAATCAATCATCTTTTGCAACTCAGTGAACCGGGTAGAATTACTGGCCAAGAAGATCACAGAACTTGGCTATTCATGTTTCTATATCCATGCAAAGATGTTACAGGACCATCGCAACAGAGTATTTCATGACTTCCGCAATGGTGCATGCAGGAATCTTGTCTGTACTGGTGTGTTCTTGTGTTCTTAACACTCATGAATATCTTTTCTTTTTGCTAGTTGACTTTCATGACTTCCTCCTTTTGCTAGTTGAAGTAGTGGTAATGTGTGCTTTGCATATGCATTGATCAAGTCCTGATGATACACTATGCTTGTTGCAGATCTTTTTACCAGGGGTATAGACATCCAAGCAGTGAATGTTGTTATAAACTTTGACTTCCCCAAGAACTCAGAGACATACCTTCACAGGGTATGTTGAATGTGATATTTATGCAATCAACACCATGGCAGACATTTTTATATTCTTATGTTTGTTTTGTATACTGTTTTCGTGAACATTATATCATTTTATATTCTTATTATTTTTAATACCTTTTTGTTTGTTTCACTCTCAGGTTGGTCGATCAGGAAGGTTTGGACACCTTGGTTTAGCTGTGAATTTGATCACTTATGAGGACCGGTTTAACCTGTATGCATTTTTTCCTCTGCCTTGCACAGTTCCACTTGAACTTTGCATCTATTTTTTGGGAGTTCCCTGACTTAGTTAATGTCTTCTATTTTTCTGCAGGTATAGGATTGAGCAGGAACTTGGAACTGAAATTAAACAAATTCCTCCACATATTGATCAGACAATATATTGCCAATAACCTGTGGTAGATGCCTCTGTCCTTGCATTCAACAATGGCGAGTAGCATCAGTGATTAGCAATGGTGAGTAACATCAGAAATGTTTGTTTTCATGATGATAAGATATAGATCAACTGACCCCATCTCTTAAGATCAATTGCAATCAATCTTGTTCTGATTCTGTGATTTTTGCTTAAAAGAATGAAGAAGAACATTGGCTTTCATAGATCAACTTGAAATTAAACTGCATGCTAGAATATCAATTACTAAATTGATTCTTTTCTGTTAGAAACAGAAAGCAATATTTCTGTGGAATATGGTGTTAGTTAAGGTGTTGGATGGATTAATCAGATATATGTTGACTGTTGATTGGTGAGTTTACCAGATAAAGCTGAATTGGATTATGGTCCATTGTTTTTCCCACCCAATATTTTCCATGTTTCAAAAGGGGAAGATCTGTTATTATGAATGACAAGACTTAGTTACACATCCTTGATATTTTATTTGATTAAGAATTGGTTAATATAGAATTTCATAAAAGTATTGGACCACTGCTTTTTGTGTGATAACAATAACATGTTTGGAATCTGTCGTGATGTTTCTTTGGCCACTGGGAAATATTCCACTAGAGATTCACGTCACCTGACCTGAATGAACTTTGATGTTACAGGGTTCAAGCTGTCCAATTCAAGATGAAATAGCTCTGCATCCGAGGGAAACTTCTAAGAACTAAATATTAATTGTGGAAGGCTTATGATTGCTTTATGCATTTAATCCTGGAATGCTTTAGTTAGTTTCTGGATGGAGTTTTAACGGATTATGAAATCCCAGATAGATAGATGCTTGGTCCAGTTCTGGTGTTGCGTTTGATTTCATTAATGTTCTGGTTTCATATTATCTGCTCTTAGTTTTCTTACTGTTGAAGAAATGAAGGCTGTACTTCATGGAGATAAGATCAGTTACTCCTCTCTTGCACCCTTCTTCCGTTAATAAAGTCATTAACCTAGGAAATCCCCTGGAACGTGTTTTTTTGTACTTGGTTCCTTTCTTCTTTTTTTTTTTGTCCTTGGGTTGTGAAAAGGTTTGATGATTGCTCAATGTGACCAAGTTTCTTTCACGACATGAGACGCCTGGATAAAAATAAGTTGTCAATCTCGACCATTGTTGCTCATAGGAGTATGATCACAACAGCCATTTACGAGCACTATATTTTTGGAATGTCTTGCAATGGAATCACAACACCAAGATTATTCCCCGACCCATGCGTGCTTCCGGATTTCATTCTACATGAGCAGAATCATCACTTTCATCCCTCCCCCACAGGGACTAATATGGTTTGTGTTTGCTGCTTTGATAACTACAATCATGAGATGACAGCAGCACCTAGCTGAGTCGCAACAGCAGCCAAAAACTGTTCTGGGTTTTGATTACAGCTATATGGTATTAAAGCAATGCAAAGGTCTGGATGTTGAACTGGGAAGCGAGTGGCTGCAATTTGGCCGGTTAGTGTTTTTTTGGCTCTGTGGTAGCTAGCTCTTCATTTTGATGAAAAAGAATTAAATTAAATTTTTTTGACAGTTTTGACGTTGCATCTATGACAAACAAAAAAATAATTAAAAAAAACATAATTTTAATTAAAATTATTTTTTAAAAAACCTTTACCATTATACACACCAATATAGTGGGAGTGATGCTGTTCTTCTTGCGCTCGTCTGAAGATGTAAAGAACGCCAAGGACTGAAAATGAAAATTGAACAGGAGAATTTTTTCGGAACTGAAGACAGTATTTTGTACTATCATTTATGATGGAGGTAGAAATGTACGGGCAATTCAGATCTGCATCTATTTCCTCGGCAGGTTGCGTGTAAATGGCCCACGGTTTATTAAATGCAAAGAACTAGAGGGGTTAAAAGTGCTCTGTTAATCGCCGACATCATAACTGAAAGATTGATCACTTGAAGACGAAACCTTTCACCCCTCTTCATGGCAAAACCGCTGGTCTGGTTATTATTATTATTATTATTATTATTATTATTATAAAAAAGATCTAAAAGAGTGGGAAAACTAGTGTAGCAGCCATTCATAATAAAAGGTTGATTTTTACATTTTGAAAACAAACCAAATAACTATTTGCCCGGTTACTGTTGTTTTTTTTTTTTTTTTTGTAGGTATTCACCGGTCATTCCGTGCTGATGGAGGATAAATTAATTTTTATATATTTCTTTAATGTGTAAAATAATTATTGTTTTAAAAGCAATTTTTTTAAAGTTAATGTCTATGGACGTTTTGTATTTTCAATTTTCTCAGCTCATGATGTAATTACTCGTTAAGTAGAAATTTTCTTTAACTTATAATAAGAGATATTTTTGTATTTTCATTCTATTTTTTTTTTGTTATTATTAGGTTTGATAGAGGAGCATTATTGTAATTTTACAAATATAAATATTATTAAAAAATAATTGAAAACCGCGTTACATGGGCTAGTGTGTAATGGTTGCGGCGCTATTTAGGCTACGTGTGTGGCATCTCCTAGCGTCGAAATGCTAGCTTTTGAGATGACAACGCCTATATATGGTTAATGAATCTTTGATTTGGTGCTGATTATATTTTTCTCTTTATTTCTCTTTTTTTATTGTCATGTTTGTCCCTATAAATTCTCAAAGTAGACCTTTAAAATGGTTTTTTCTTCGGAATTGTTCTATATACTTTTTTCATTATTATTTGTTTTATTTAAAATAATTTATGAAATTTGATTTTTTTTCTCAATTTCATTCTCTAATTTTTTTGTATGTTAGATTTGATCCTTTTTTTTAATTGCTATTTGTTTTGTTTGAATACGATTTCACTATCCTTCAATTTTTTTCCTATTTGATAAAAACTTTGTTGGCTGTTTTAAGTTAATATTTTTTTTCTAATTTTATCTTTCAATATTAAATTGATTGAGAATTTAGCTTCTTGATTGAGCATGAGTTTAAGATTTCATGGGTTATGGATTTAGGAGATTAACTCGAGTTTAGAAGACTCATCAAAGTTTGCTTGGTTTTTTTTTGCTTTCTTTAAGCTCATATTTTTTTTAGTTTCACCATTTAGTATTTATTTAATTAGAAATTGGGTTCTGTTAATTTTTTTATTTGCTTTCTATAGAATTTTTCATTGATTTTGAATATAACTCGGTTATCTAGAGTTTTTTTTTATTTCTCATTTTTCTTAAGGATATTTTATTTTTTAATTAAATGAATGAATGAATTAAATATAGATATGAAATACTAATTTCATAATATTTGTTTGGTTTTATTAAATATAAATAAAGAGACGAGTTTGGAGATTTTAGTATTGACCCATTAACCATATAATTTGTTTTTTCATTATTTGAAAATTTTTCTTGGATGAAAAAAAGAGAGAAGAAATTCGAGTGCAGTCCGCGGTATAGCATGGCCCGTAGCTAGTTTCTTCTGTGATTTGCTGGGCACTGTAAAGAATTTCTTTAAACCAATGGAGCAGAGACCCATGTTCATATAGTTCATGGTAATCAAGTCTTTGGAGTCTTTGACAGTTTGTTGTGTCCCATCAGATTTTACGATGACTTGATTTGACGTGAAAGGAGAGAATAAAAAGAAGAACAGTTCAAAACGACATTTGAACTTGGTTTGAAGCTTGTAATGATGCAGCATCCACAGTAAGAACAACGAAGCACAAGAACATATGTTAAGGGTAAGATATTTTGCCTTTACTCCTGCTAATGTGCAATACTGGCATCATTATAGTCGTCTAGTCGAGAGGCTTGGAAGCGGAGATCTTCCATAGACGCCGACCTTAAATTTTGAGTTCATAGACTCACAATAGATTTTATCTTAACGAGAGAAGCGATACCAAAATCTTTAAGTTATCTAAACCCTCTACTGTTCAGTCTGTAAACACATCCAAGGCCACAGCATTCATGCATGTGAAGGCGTATGAAAATTCTAATTTGCGGAAGAAGCACTGCAGCAGCTGTCAGTCAAAAAACCAGGGAGCCATGGACCTCAAACCGCGAGACCTTTTGACTTGTTGCTGACTGTATTTATAGCAGTTCAAAGGACATGCCACAGCCCCCATTTGTGACATCTTTTAAATGGGCTGCTCGCCATCCTTTCCAACAAACAGACAAATAAGCCATCAAGCATTCATCATTTATGATCCTGTTCTTCTTCTTTTTTCTGAAAGGATCTTTATGGTAAGATCATAAACGAGTGATAATCAAGGGCCCCACATGCCCCCACTTAAATGCCAGGCTATCAGATAACTCTTAAATTTTGTGTAAGAGGCAAAAGAAAAAAACTGAAACCCACAACCCTAATAGTCTCTGCTAGCTAGCCTTTAGTGAAAGAAACATTTAACTTCGTTTTTAGAAAAATATATATTTTTTTATTTTGAAACAAAAATATTTCTTAAAAGATTTGAAAGTTTTAAAAATATTATATTATTTATTATTTATATCAAATTTAATATTTAAATTTTTAATTACTTTATATATTTTATTTTGAATATTTGTTTTTCAATTCCATCTCTTAGAATTTAATTTTTATATTAATTTTGGTCTTTATTTTTATAATTGTTATTTGTTTTTTTTTTATTATTTTTTAATTAAAATTTTTTATCTATTAAATTTGGTTCTCATTCTTTTAATTATTACTTATTTTATTTGAAATAATTTATGAAATGTTAATTATTATTATTTTAATTTTTTCATCTTTTAATTTTTTTATTTTTTAGATTTGATATCTATTATTTTGATTATTATTTATTTTATTTGAGATAATTTATGAAATTATATATTTTTTTCAATTTCATTCTCTTTCAATTTTTTAATTTGTAACATTTGTTTCTCATTATTTTAATAAAATTAAAAAAATAAAATATTAATAAGTTATTTTCCAGCTTATTTTTCATGACATAATCAAATACTGAAAAGTTTTTTTCAACTTATTTTTTATTATATTATCAAATATAAAAAAATAATTTATTTTTCTGAAATTTATTTTTTTAAAATTCATTTTATATAAAAAAAAACTTTCTATCAAACAAAACCATACTTAAAAGAAAAAAAACTCAAAACATATAATACTACAATTTACAGTTTTCAAGAAAGTAATTAGAGGGGATGAGTGGGTTAGCATATCATGGTCTGTCCGTACAGTTTAGGTCATCGTGAGCGCCATTATTTCTCTCTTTCCCCATAAATTTTCTCGCTGTCAAGAATTCACCATTAATGCTTTCGCTTTCACCTTCACTGTATGCCCCTCTCACTTGCCTGTTCTGTTCAATAAAAAAATGTACGTCAAAAACAGAAAAGAAACCCATGTTAATTAACTCTCTTCATTTCCCTCATAGTTCTTAGTACAAGTTTTTGGTTCAATGATGATACAGGACCTCTCTCAAATGGGACAATATACCTGTAATTGTCATCCATAAATACTCACACTTATATATACATGTATTTATTGCATTGCCGGCTTGAAACTTGCTGATAATCCTTTCTTGCACAACCCGCGGTAAATTATCACTTTCGATTTCCCTAGATAAGATCACTCAAACATTTAATTTATAGCTTCTCTCTCTCTAGTACAAAGCTTTTCTCTTTGAAAAAGCATGTCTTTGTATGCGTGTGTGGACTTTACAGGCTATTGCTTTTGTTTTTTTACATTCATGGTAAATTAAGAGTGAGTACCTAGCATTTGTTGGAACATTGTTGCTGTAATAAAAAGTGAAGGATTCGGTCAAGAAGATGGGGAGGACACCTTGTTGTGACAAGAAGGGTTTGAAGAAAGGGCCATGGACACCTGAAGAAGATGAGCTTCTTGTTACTTACATCAAGAAGAATGGACATGGCAGCTGGCGCTCTCTCCCGAAGCTCGCTGGTATTTCATATAGTTAAACTCTAGCCACTGCTTTCTTTTGATTTAGGAAGCTGAAGTTGCATTGATCTTAATTTTTAGCTTTCATGGAGTTGTGTGTCTGTATATATATATATATGCGCGCGCGCGCGCGGGGGGGCGTGTGTGATCACCAGCTTCAAAAGTGCTGATAATGTGTTGCGCACTTGGAGGGTCAAATAGAATTTTTGTTGGACTTGGATAGTAGAACTATTATGGTATTGTAAAATGCTTTGAATATTCAAGGGGTTAAATTCTACAAGCTACTTCACAGTATTGCATTCCTTCCTGATGAATTGATGTTGTCGCTGTTTACTGGGCAATGTTTATCTAGATGGTCACAACCGGATGGTAATTGATTACTTCACATGACTATTTAACACTCAAAACTACAATTAATTTATTGATATCTTTCTTTGTCTTGATCTTCGTAATTATCAACTCCTTACTTGTACGAAATTAACTTGTCTGCTAGCGCTATAGGGATGTTTTCTGTTGTGTTGATAGGAATCTGCCCTCTTCCGAGAGGATACTGACCTTTTAGAAATTTTCTTTCTTGAAAACTTAACTTTCTGTACTTGAATTTCCTGCTTGATCGATCATATCTGCAAAAATAATAAGTTCCATGCAAAATCTGCTTAAGCTCAGGTAACTTGGAAAATGGTACAAAACTTTCATTTAATAAAAATCTTGAAAAATATATAATGTATATTTGTTAATTATATTTTATAAAATAAAGATTACCTTCACTTAAACAAAAAAATCTTTGAGTAACTTATTAGATATATAAAAAAAATAATCATAAAATATTTCTTAAATATTTTAAAAGATTTCATTTATAATTTTCCCAAAAACCGCATTCATCTTAAACGGACCCTGATCCCTTGTAACTCTCTTCTTCGTTTTTCAGGTCTTCTTCGATGTGGAAAGAGCTGCAGGCTTAGATGGACGAACTACCTCAGGCCTGATATAAAACGGGGTCCCTTTACTCTCGAGGAGGAGAAGCTTGTCATTCAGCTTCATGGCATTCTTGGAAACAGGTAGTTTCTAACTATGTGAAAATATATATAATGCTTAAGTAATTCACTAATTAATTTAATGGACAAAAGTGGCTTAGATTAATTGTTTTCTTTCTAATAAAGCATTAGGATTGTGACTGAATATGGTGTGTGCAGTGAAGCACTTCTTGGCTAACCAATTCTCTAAATGTAGATCAGCTACGAATAGAGTTATACTAGAATCTATTATATACAAGGATCAACAGAATCCTCTTCAGATTATGTTTATAACAATTCCCTGATTATAGGAGATAACCATAGATAGCTATATTTGAATTTGTATTTATTTAAATGTGTTTTGCTATACCTGTAACTCTAGAACTCTGGTATAAATAAAACTAGAGGACCACAACAAAGACGATCGATGTGGTGATAATTGAGCCATTAATAAGGTTTTTGTGCTAAGCCTTTTACTGTTTTCCTTAACCGAGGAAGCCATATATCTGTTGAGGTTGGATTACATTCCTATCATGAAGTTCAGTCTATGTTGGAGACCATTTTCAATCATCGTTCCAAATCTCATGAGCTACGTCTAAAAGGTGACTTGTAGCACATGAAGAAGAGCTCACGTAGTGTTGTAGA
>Ga0325405_1004705_pt1 | contig 13894 bp, 8 predicted proteins | sample PopdelMetagenome_21_FD_205663 | JGI IMG/M metagenome (GOLD analysis project Ga0325405, IMG submission 205663) | Populus deltoides microbial communities from Bellville, Georgia, United States - Xylem-Control-R2 | ecosystem: Host-associated > Plants > Phyllosphere > Stem > Wood/Secondary xylem... | reverse complement strand
TTCATAGTCAAAAAACTAAAATTGACCATAATGATTTTTCACTATTATTATGTTCATGTGTGTGTGTATATATATATACGGTTTTTTTATAATTATTTAGTAAACTGAGGAGCAATTTGATATTTCACTAAATATAAAAAAATAAAAAATAAAATAAAATGTATAGTAAAACAATCACAACGTCCTTTATAGCCAAAAAACTAAAATTGGCCATAATGATTTTTCACTATTATTATGTTCGTTGAGGTGTACATATAAAATCACTCTTATATATATATATATATATATATATATATATAAAAAGTGATTGGCACGCATACATGTGGGAAGCACTGGTGCCTTTCGAGCAACATGTGCAACGCCTCTTGGTGTCCAAAATATCTCTTCCATGCATGTCATTGGAAGTGTCCTATGTCCTTTTTCTTTTGAAGTAGTGCATGTGGTCGGTGGTAACATAGTTTTTTGTTTGCGACATTGTTTTGTTTCCTTCTCTTTTCTCTCTTCTTCCCTTGAAACTCACGCTAGTCGTGCAGAGTTTCAGAGATGTTCTTTGATTTATAGGAATTTCTACTTCAATCTTTATTTTTTTGATTTCTAATTTTGTTCTTGGGTTTTTTTTATAGAACTTTGATTTTTTTCTCAATTTCATCATTTAATCCCGATTTGTGATATTTTTTTCAATTTGATCCTTATTTTTTTGATTTTTTTGGACCTTTTGTTAAATTAATTTTTTTTTAACTTCACTCTTCAATAAAATTTTATTTATATTTCTTATTTCAATTTTGACCATCATCCTTTTGATTGTTGTTTTTGATCATTTTTTAAATTATTTTTTCTTTTCAATTTCACTCTTCAATCAAAGATAAAATTTAATTTGTATTTCAATTTTGATTGTAATTCTTTTAATTGTATATATTTTTTTAATCCTTTTGTATAATTGAATATTTTTTTTTTAATTTCATCATTCAATATTTGATTGATTAAGAATTAAGTTACATGATTTTTTCAAATAGGGTGCTTTCGGTTCAATAACCATGTTATGGATTTGAAAAGTTAACATGGGTTAACAATGGTTTTTTTTAAATAAGCTTTGTGATTTTCTTAATTTTCTTTGTTACCAAGTTATCTTGATTTCATGACATAAGCTGCGGGTTTGACGGGATGACTCAGGTTAACTCAACCCTGATTACCGGGGGTCACATGTTTGTCATGCTAACTCGGATTGACTTAACCTGGTTTTTTAGGTCTCTTTTTAACCCAACTTTGTTCTTCAGTATTTAATTAGTTGAGAATTGATCTACATCATTTATCTTATTTTGAAAAAAATATTTTTTTTCTATATTATTGTCATTATTTTTTTTGATTTATTTACTATTATTATCTATATTTTAAATGTCTAATTAAAATAAAATCAATTTATTATAACCAGTCAAGTACATCATACAAGCCATAAAAAAATAAATCAAGCTTTCAGCGTAGCACGAATCTACAACTAGTTAAACACAATACACGTTAAGTTTTTTTTTTTTTTTTTTAAAAAAAAATCAGCGCGCGTGTATATAATATGGATACGGAGAAACCACAATCTAAGAAGTTTAAGACACGAAGACGGTAGATGAAAGATATTTACGGTGATTTATTAAATATCTTATACATCATTGGAAAGTCTTATTTTAAAAATAATGAAAAAATTACCTGGAAAAAATTAATAGAATTAATTACAACATATAATCAATTAAATGTAATGATACATAAAATTATAAAAAAAATGATAGGTATTTATATTTTATTTAGCAAATTAAATAAATTTAAATAACTAAAAATCAAATTATCTCGATAATTATTTTGACGAGATAGTTAGTATGCTGATTATGAAAGGATTGGTGTTAATTTCATCTTCTCTCTTTCAAATTTAATTATTGCTACATGTCTTCCTTTTCATATGTTATTTCTTATAAAATATATAATTTTTTAATCTAGAAATAACAATATCATAATATTTTTATTTTTATTTTAAATATCTCTCACATAATTATATGTTCATTTATCATTATGAAATTACATTAATTTTAATTATTGAAAAACTTATAAATAGTTAAATGAAAAGGTATATTCATTAAAGTTCAATCCACTTTAATTTTAAAGTGTTTTAACTAATAAAACTTAAAAATTATCTTTCAATCCTTTTTGGTTAAAAAATAAAAATCTAACCTCAATAAAATATATTGACTATAACCCTCACATACTCAAGTATTTTATTGTATCTTTCATGTATTGAATATTAAACTCATCTATTATTAGTTTTTGTCATAGTTTTGAAATCTGGTTCAAATTGATTGGTCGACCCAGGATCTAGTCGACTCGGAGCTGAAATCGGGTCAGGTTAAAAAAAATAATAAAATCATGATCCAATGTGACCCCGCTGACCCGACGGGTTGGCCCGGCAAAACCAGGTCAAAAACCCGGTTGCATCCTGTTAATTTTTGTATTTTTTTTACTAAAATGACGCTATTTTGATTTTTTTTAAAATAAGGATTGATCCGGGCGACCCGGTCAAAATTTAGAATCCAGGTCTTGAACCAGGTCGGTCACTGAGCCAGGTTTAAAAACTATGGTTTTTATTGTATATCCACTTATGTGACATATATTGAACCATTTTCTATGTATATTCATATCCAATATAAATTAGCATTGATATAGGAAGCTTTATAAGGATTTTGTTTCACACAATTTATATTGATCTAACGTCAAAAAAGGAAATTAGCTTCTTAAATACTAAATCAACCTCCTCAAATTAATCATGTTTAGACTAGAATGTCCTTTCAAAGTGACCGTTACATGCCTGAAAGAGTCAAGATCAAATTTTGCTTCCAAAATTGATGGGGGAGATGGAAGAAAAAGCTGAACTTAAAAAAAAAAAAAAACCCTGGCTCCATCGATGAACTATGTCGAGCCCATAACCCAGTTCAGTCCCTAGGAAGTAGATGCCTTTAACTCTTGTAAATTATTATAGAGTTTGAAGGAAAGCCGAAAACCTGGCTCCCTGGCATTCTCTTGGGTCGAGGAGTTCCAGCAGAGGGGACCAATTACAGGCTGCATTCTTGGAAGGCTCTTCCAAACGCTAATGGTTTTTGTGCAACTCATGTGAGTTCATGATGCACCTATATTCTAGTTATACTTATACTTAGGGTAAAACATAGGATAACATTCACACTATTTATGTTTTTATTAGAATTTTTTTTTCTTGTTATCTTGACTAAGATTTCTTGCTTCTATTTGAATTTTTTTTTAATTCATATTATAATTTTAAAATCCGACCTGTTGTTCAATTGTTTTAAAGAATTAAAATAAATTAAAAAAATTAAAACAATCTTGTTTTAATAAATAAAATTAAAAAAAAATTAATGTATTGATGGCTGGTTGCCGGTCAGCTAGATTTTTTTCTCTTTTATATCTTCTTCGAATCAAACCGGTTTAAATATCAAGTGGACTGACCAAGTTGATGCAGGTTTTAAAACAATAATGCATAGAGTTTTATATGGTGTCTCTGTTATTTTCTTGCTACTTTTACAGGTTATAATATACTGTGGTTGGCTGACAGAGGCAGTTGATTGCGTTGAACTTTCCAATTAAACTATCATAGAGAGGAATATATTTTCCATGTTACCATCCTAAACTTTCTTAGATAGCTGCGAAACTGTGATGCTTCTATTCTATCCCTTCAAATTAAATAATTCTTAAATGTACACACACACACACACACACACGATTAATTATTAATCCTCCACATGGTTGGTAGGTTGATAAGTCTTAGAATACAGGAGCCTGGTCAAGTAAGGTAGGATATCAGCCATAGATTAATTATAAAGATCCCACAAATATCAACATTAGGGTTTTTCCTAACATAATCTATACATTGGTGGGTCCATTTTTATCAAAAAGCTGGCGAGGACGGACCAGTTATTTTTCTGGGTTGGTGACTGGTCTCGCACTAGGAAGAAATAAAGAAATGGTGGGGAGAGGCATAAAAAGATGGAGCACTAGTTGGTGACACATGAGGGCTGTGTTACTTTTTGTGTTTGATTGGTGATATATACTTTATTTCACCTCTCTCACTGTAGTTATGGTAATTTTTGTGGGGAAACGAGTAAAAGATTCCTGTTCAAAGGTATATGAATGTGTCCTTATTGTAATATTATAAGGTAAGAATACTGATGTTCTTGACTGAGCTAGTGCTCTCTTCTCTTCTTGGCCCTCAGTCCTCTGGGTTTGCTTGTAGTCTTTCCACACAGGAGGAGTATGATTTACTCTATCAGATTATTAAAAACCTGACTATAGAAAGATGAACCGGCGCAGGACCATGTATGATTATCATATATAGCATTCAAAGTGACAGTGAGCTTTTATGTTTTTCTTTATATCCCTTTTGTTAAAGTAGGAAATTTCCTTTTGTTACAAACACATGGAGTGAAAGACATGAACTCTATGCCTGTTTACAGCACAATATATATAGAAAAACTAAGTTAGTATTTATCAACTTGATTTCTGCTACATCAACTGCATAATATATAGATATTAATTAGTAAACGAAAACAGTAAAAAGTAAACGAGGATTTGGAAAGAAGATTGGATAAGCAAAGGTGGTTGAATTGCAACATGTAAATGGAGTATCTTTTTTTTTCAAATTGATATTTGGTCCACATTGATTCTGTTGTCTGACTAAATTCTGTTCTGCATTGCAATTAAACGGTGCTTTTTAATTTTTTTTAGTTTTAAATTAATTTTTTTTTACATTACTAAATTATTATCATCTGCTGATGCTGATGTCAAAAATAAAATTTAAAAAATAAAAAAATATTATTTTAATATATTTACAAAAAAAACCCTTTAAAAAACAATCCTACAACAATTCTAAAATAATCAACTCAAAATAATTTACACAATCTAATCTAGGTGATCCAATTGACCAAAACTCCAAAATACAAGAGATGGGGGCAAAGTGAAAGGGCCGTGAGCCCACATACTTTATACATGAAGTCAAATAAGCTTCATGATTATAATAGAAAATTCAAATACAAAAACCTTGATATTAGGGTTTTGCACACTATACTCTTTTCTGCATGAGTGGGAATTGGCAAAGAGTGCCAAGTGCTCCACCATAACCCACCCCAAAATAATTTCTTGAAGATGAGATGACGGAAAGTCATGAAAGTGATACAGCACAGGCACATACAAACAAGGATGAGAATCTTGACTACTGGACATGGCGAATTAGTGTGTGTCATTTCCTAAATCCAATGGGGATCGTGGATTTTCATTCTGTCTACACATATGACAAGAATTTTCATGATGGTGTTAATATACACTAAGATATTCACAATCACTTGGTTTTTTTATCTTTCTATGTGAGGGTTTTCACACCCAGACCTTCTCTTTTGGAGGAATGGTTGTAACATATCAATATTATTAGTTGCTAAGAATTTCTAAGAGCTGGGCACGACAATTAAAAAAGTTAATTCCTTTTTTTTTTTTTTTAAATTTGAAGAGTATATATATCCTTAATTATCAATTAGCATCTATTTGATTTTGGCAGCAAAGCACCATAAACTCACCATCACCATCACCATACAGTCATATTCCTATGTTATGCTTGCTTCGCTTTAATTACACCATCATAAAAAAATAATTAAAAAATAATAAAAAATTTTGTTAGTGATTCTATCGGTAATATAACATGTCATTACTGGCCATCAAACTTAGTGACAGTATTATTCAATCATCATATTCCATAAAACATTTCATCAAAAGATCTAAAAGTGTTATAACTAATAGCAATTATATCTTGCCCCTCCTCTTTCTTCCTTATTCTTTTTAACTGCAATTCAAAACAACAACTCTTCCCTTATTTTGTCAAAAATCTAATCCTCATCATAAAAAATTCAACAACCTAACACTCGTGTCAGCATCATTGTCTTGGTTTAATTGTTTTTTAAAATATTTCCTATACCAAGTAACCAAATCTATCCATTTATATTTTAAATTAATTTATTGATTTTTGTTGTAGTATTTGTAGTTTGCTTGTATATTTAAATGTTTTACAACCTTTTCATAGAGAATAAAAGTTTGATTTGTATGTTAGAATTTGTTTGAGATTTGAGAAAATTTAAATTTGTTTGTAATTTGATGAAATTGAGTTGATTTTATGTGTTTTATACTAAAAAACAATGATAGGTTATTTAATGGTTAACAATCATATTATGTCAATTTTATTTTTATGTTGGAAATTTTAGGGAAATTGATTTTTTACGGAATTGATAGCAATTAAATGGTATTAATTTATATTAAATATGTTTGAATTGAATAAATAATAGGTAATTAGTTGGGCACCGATTACTTGTTGTTAATTGGATTTATTTAGTTAATATTTTGATGTATCATTAAATTTTTTGTATAAAAAATATAATTGGTTATTAGATTGTGAATTCATTTTCAATTTACCAAAGTTGAGTCTTGAATTGATTGTATATTATTAATAAATGTTGTCATCAATATTCTATATAGATTTTTTAAGTAATGGATGATCGTTTTTAAATGTATCGAGATTCACCCCAAGAGTTGTATATGAAAAATTATTGTAAAATGGTTAAGGGTTTTTATTAATTTTTCATATTTAAATACGGGGAATATTAGTGGAGGTGGAATTAGATGTTTATGTGTAAAATGTAAAAACAAAAAGTTTCATAAATCATATATTGCGACGATACATATTCTAAAAAAAAGGTTAGTTGAGAAATACTTATGTTGGTTTGCACTTGAATTACCCAATGTTCTTTATGGGACCATGTTATAAAGGATTGTTGAATTAACATCTAGTTCTAGCAGCCTACATGAAGTTGTAGATGATAATAGTAATAATTATATGAGTATGGGAATGGATGCAAAAAGAATAAATTATGATAATTCAGGTGAAGGTTCATGTGTAGATAAAGAACCAAATATAGATGCAGTTAGGTTCTTAAAACTTTTAAAATATTCCGATGAATCATTACAGAATAGGTGCACAAATCATATTAAATTGTAGCCATTGCACGAGTGTTTACTATTAAGTCATATTATAGTATGAGTTAGGCCAATTGTGATAGCATCATCAAATGGACAAAAAACATTTTTATTTAAAGGGAATAAGTCATAATGAAACCTCTTAACTTAGAATGCCAAAAAATTGATAGATGCTTAAATTTTTGCATGTTGTAGTATAGTGAGAAGTAAATATAACTGAATGCAAAACATGTGGGCATAATTAATATAAACCTAATACTAGTAGGGAAGGACACTTGTTGCATACAAGAAACTGAGATACTTTCCAATCACTTATAGGCTTTAAAGGTTATTTATATCTTTGCAGATAGCTGAGCACATGACATAACATCATTTATATGATGCAAATGATGAAGTTATGGTGCACTCATCTAATGGTGAAACTTGAAAGCAGTTTAATAAGGTGCATTTTTAGTTTTCAATGGAACGTTAAAATATAAGTCTTGGTTGGTATACGCATGAGAATAAGATGTTGCACTACCAGTATTGTCAGGTGAAGAATTGTATGATGTAGTCTCACAATATGAGGATATTATATTTGGTTTTCAATTTAGTTAGTAGAAGTTTTCTGGGTTCGGTGTGACCTATAATTGGGTAAAGCAGAGTATTTTTTGGGAGACTAACTTTCTTTATCATAATTTAAATGTCATGCATATCAAGAAGAACACGTTTGAAGATATTTTTAACAAGGTTATTTATATAAAGGGAAAAACAAAGAATAACATTAAAGCTAGAATGTATATAACTTTTTTTTTGTGATCGTTGGAATATGAAGTTGGTTAATGATAAGGCACGTGTTGTAAAAGCCCAAAGCCACCTTTGCTATAGATAAAAAATCACAATCTCTTGTATACTAATGGTTTAAGATTTTGCAATTTCTTGATAGATATGCTTCAAACATAGCTAGATTGATGAATTTGGATGAATGCAGATTATATAGAATGAAGAGTCATGACTTCCATGTTGAAGCTTCAATATACGAAGCTTCAATATACGAAGCTTATATTGTTGAAGAGATTTTAATATTTATATTATATTATTTTGAGCCTCACACAAGAATAAAAATCAACCGTGTCCCAAGACATGATGGTGGTGGTGAAATACCTTCAGTGAGAGTTTTTCAATAATTTTTCATCTTAGTCAACAATTGTCGAAGAATGCAGTTTTAAAAAAGATATTTGATAGACATTGAATTTAGACAAACACATAATTATATGCTATTTAACTGCAATGAATTGAGATCTTTTATTTAGTAAGTCATTTTTACAATTTTGCAGTCTTAAATTATTTTCTCTTGTATTCTCATTTAGACAAAATTTTCATTAACTTCCTTATAAGCAACACCGTTAATTTTTGTTATTCTAAAATCACTATATTACTGAAGCTTGAATTTTTCAAATATAAGATGAACAATTCGTCACGTAGTTTAAAACACAAGTATGTAATAATTTTTAAATATTTTAAGAATACATTTTCTTAAAAAACAAATTATGATCGTTAATGATAGTTATCTTCAACTAGGTGTACAACATAAAAGGAAATATTGAAATTACTATCTTTGGGTCTTGAATAAAAACCCAATATTATAACGAGTACATCATTAATGCATATGTCTTTTCATATTGAAAATTATAGAGAGGGTAAAAATACCTATAATAGTAGGGTTGTGTTAGGATACCAATTTTCAATGAATTTTAAGTTATTTATTATGATAAGTTAGAATAGGTAATTGAATTGTAATATCATAGAGCGTAAAATACAATCTTTTTATTCAAATGTTATTGGTATGATACCAATAAAGGAATTAGAGTAGATCTTCACCATGGTTTGGTCGAGGTTAATAAAAAAGGTAGACTTAACAACATTAATGATGTTTTTGTATTTGCTAAACAATGCCAATAAGTGTATTACAGATACACTCATCACTTTAGAAAGGATTATAATAGAGTTGATTGGTTATCTATTATAAAAACTAAACTTAGAAGTCATGTCTGAAAGAGTCAAGATCAAATTTTGCTTCCAAAATTAATGAAGATGAAGGAATCAAACAACTTTACTTTAATAAAAAAGACGATAGACATGAAGTGATGAAACTTAAAATGATGAGGACTTAAATTAAACATGAGATTTGATCTGATTCTAGATGTAAAACATCATTATGCAATTAAGATATTTATTATCGTGTATAAATCATTTTATTTTGTATATTTATCAAGCATTTATTGTCGAATAATATGGTTTTAAATGAGTTGCTTTTTTCATAATTCATGAATGTAGCTGCTAGGTTGGATAAGAGTTATAACAAATATGGGAAAAAAAATACATTTTGTTACTTCACCAAAAAAATTACCGGTGAAAATAAAAAAAAGTTATAATTTATGTTTGTGCTTGTCGGTGATTCCATCAATGATTTAACTTCATTAATGGAATCACCAATGATGTTAAAGTAGTCAAAGAATTATGAGATTTTGGAGAAGAATTCATGGAATTGGGATCAACTAGCAGGTTCACCGATGAATTTAAATTCATTGGTTATATTATACTCATCGACAAACTCTAAAATCATCAGATAATTATAGAAAGTTTAGGGAAAAATTCATGGAGTTGGAACTAGGGTTTACCGATAGATTTAAATCCATCAATTATATTGTACTCACCAATATAATCACTAACTAACTCTAAAATTATCAAACAATTTCAGAGAGTTTAGGGAAGAAATTTTGTTTGGGTTTGCTAATGGAAATACTATCATATGAAAACTCATTGGTGAATATAAGGGCTTACAAAAGATTTCAAAATTTTTTATCGGTGAGTCCTGTCAAAGAACCAACTCAACTCAATAGTTTAAGCTATTAGGTGAGGTCCTAAGATATGATTTATATTATTCTCTAAATTTTTTTTAGAAGAATATGTTTTCATTAATTGAAGATATTTATATATATATATATATATATATATATATATATATATATATATATATAGTTACAAATGTTGACAGACTTCTCCTATTTAGCAGGAAGACCGACTCGTAAGGAATTACAACCTGAGAGCTTATCAGCTCAACCAACGTGACTAGAGTCATGTAAATAACAAAGTCCTAGACATAGCTGTTGTAGTTACAGCTGTACATGGAAATATATTTGTTATCATGCCCCCTCAAGATAGGCCATGATCATAGAGGCCAATCTTGTCACGAAAGAACTGAAACTGAGAGGTGGACAGTGGCTTGGTTAGAAGATCAATTAGCTGGTCAGCAGAAGAAATATGAGCGACACAAAGCCTACCAGATTGAACTTGGTCACGAATGAAATGATAATCCACTACAACATGCTTCATACGAGAGTGAAAGATGGGATTGGAACTTAACTGAGTTACTCCCACATTGTCACAGTAGATGACAGGAGAAGAGGGAAGAGCAACACTTAGTTCTTGAATGAGCGAACATACCCAACTTAATTTAGCAGCAGTGGCTGCAACTGAGCGATACTTGGCCTCTGTAGAGGACTTATCAATGGCCCTTTGTTTCTTTGAACTCCAAGAAATTAGGTTACACCTAAGATAGACTAGATAGGCACTGGTTGAGGAATAATCATCCTTGTTACTTTCCCAATCAGCATCCAAAAAAGCATGAAGCTTGTCAGCAAAAGCATGAAGAGAACAGGGGGAGTCACGGCGCAGAAGAAGACCCTTGTTAAGTGTACCAAGGAGATAACATAGAATACGATTGACAAGAATCCAGTGTGTATCAGTTGGAATGTGTATGAACTGAGACAATTTGTTGACTGCGAACGACACATCCGGTCATGTAAGAGATAGGTATTGAAGACTGCGACAACTTCACGATAAATGGTTGGATCAGGGATAGGTGAGCCTGACTTTAAAGAAACAGCAGAGGCAGTGCTTGGGAGAGGTGTGAGAACTGGTTTGGCTTCATGCATGTGCAAACGAGTGAGCAGGTTAGTGATGTACCTGCATTGGGAAAGTAGGAGGCCATATTTGTGAGAAATAACCTCAACACCCAAGAAGTAGGACAAGTTACCAAGATCTTTGAGAGAAAATTGTTTGGCAAGACTGGAAACAAATTGAGAGAGGGTTAAGTTGGTTCTTTGACAAGTCCATCGGTGATATGCTATCATGGTTAATGATTGACAAACTCATTGATGGAAAATTTTATTAGTGATTTTAAACCTAGATATGTCAAGGCAATCCCTAGATTTCCCTTATTTCCTTTAAAATCTTCATTTTCCAGCCCATCTCTCCTTTTCCTCTCTCTTAACTAGACGACCAATGTTTTCTTTCTCTCTACAATCTATGGCGCTGATGCTCTCTCGCCTCTAAACAATGACATAACACTCTCTCTTTCAGACATTTTTTAAGGTTTGTCTTCTTCTATTACTCTTCTTTAATTTTCTATATTTTTTTTTTCATTTCACATATAGCATATGAACTATGATGTTGTTTTAATTACTAAATTAAGATAATATTTCTCTTTTGTTTTCTGTTTTAGGTTTTCATAATGATTATAAATAAAATGGGTTGTTATATGTATTCAAGAGGGTGGGTTTTATTGGAAGTAGAAATTGTTGTTGATTTAATTATGTAAAGGTTATATTGACACTTTAAAAACTTGGTATGGTATTCTTGTTGATTTTTTTTTTAATTTTTATTTTCATCTAATTTGAACCATCATTTTATATAATTTAGACTTTTGAATCACTTGTCATGTGATTTATGAAGTCTCTCATGTTTATTATTTCATTTTGTTTTGTTTTCCTATAAATACAAACAAGCAAGTCCATATGCAAAATGATCATTACTAAAATATAGGTTAATCACGATTGTGGTTATGCTTGTGAAAAATGATTTGGTTCAATGTATATAATTGTCTGTATTTTTTTTAAAAAAATTAGGTAAGGTCTCATATAAGAGAGGTGCTGCTAAATTTTTTTTATTAATGGATAGATGCACTAAAACAAAATACCATAAACCATGGATTGATAATTTAATTGAATAATTTTATTATTTAGTTATATTGTTCAGATACCGAGGAAACATTTAGGGTCGAAACAGAGCGGTTGTGCATTTTCAAGCAATAGTGTTCGAAGCCTACAATACATTTATGTGCCAATAATGAAGAGTCACCTAATGCACATAATAAAGATGCAGGCTTATTGAATACGAGTAGTGGATTTGGCATTCTATTTGCCAGATATCTTTATTTTGGTAAGTTAATAACAGAATGGAAGTCATATCTAAGCGTATAAGCAATTTTTTTTTTTTTTATATATTCAAACATAACATTAACTTAATGATTATGTGTTTATATTGTAAACCCCTACATAAACATAGGGACAAAGGTAATAAATAACTTTACGAGCAATAGAAACTTTGGATGAAAAGAAAATGGATAAATGACACACTCACACACACACACATTTAACTGTGAGGCGTGTAATGGAAGGGATGACCTTCACGAATGAATTTAAAAGGTACTATTGAAGTTAAAATTAGAATTATAAATTTTAGTTTAAAATTGACAATGACAATGAAATTCGTAATCGGTCTCGACATATAAAAGAATAAAAAAATTAAAATAAATATGTCTCAAAAATGAGAAAATAATTCTTCAGAATTATAGTGAAAATGAATAATAAAACTTATGAAAGAATTGTATGAAAAGTGTTAGTGTAAGCACCGGTTAAAAATCGGTAACTTTATTAGGGAACAATAATAAGTTCGTAAAGGAAATAAATCATAAAAATACAAAATAAATATATTTGAGATAATAAAATGGTCTCAAGAATTGAGTAAAATAATTAGTATGATTTTATGCAAGAATGAAATAAGGAAATTCAGATTTTTGATGAAAAATCACAAACTAACCAGTTTTACGCTAAAATGTGTAACTTTTAGCATAACTGTTAGATTTAGCTAAACTTTTGTGTGGAATCTTGATTAGTACTTAAAAGTGCATTTTTATCAAGGTATTATATCATCATTTTACACTTGAAGTATTAATAACTCCTTAACTAGAGCATGTTTTATAATAACAGATCTGATAATATAAAATAGCTTTAATTTATGGTAAATGTTCATTTTAAATGCAGGCATATCTCACAATTCAAAGGATTGATTGATGTGATTAACTATTGAAAGTGAAAGGACAAAGAAACGGCTAAGCTTAGAAAGGAGATGCCGATTCAATTCAAATTGGAACACTGTTCAGTTATTGGGTCATATCTGGAGCTGTAGATCTTGGATTTTAGTTTACTTAATATGGATGGAAAGCTAAGAAATAGGCTTATAATGTTCATGAATAGTGTAAGACCCAAATCTACCGTTTGCAAATTCAAAGTTTGGCCACAAAAAAGAAGTCAGAATCTGTCCTGTAATCCAACCCAAACACTGCTTAGAATTTTACCCATATCTAGAGTTCTAGAAGACCAAATGACGTGAAATTTGGTGGGTGGAAGGAAAAGACAATTTCCAACAACTGTCATGAAGAATAGTTTCTCCAATTCGGATGGTAACAATGATATTTCGTCCAGACAAGAGCTTGAGGTCTAGCCACCACGTCCACCAACAACACTACTCAGTATTTTAGCCATATCTCAAGCTATAGTGATCCCAATGCTCCGTAATGTTATGGGTGGAAAGATAAGATGATTTCCAACAACTTTCATGAAGAACACTTTGCCAAATTCTGAATGGATCAATGTCATTTCATCCAGCCAAAGTGCTTGAGTGCTGCTGTCCACCAAGTCCACTAAATCAATAGTTGGCCACTACATCAATA
>Ga0325405_1004702_pt1 | contig 13899 bp, 7 predicted proteins | sample PopdelMetagenome_21_FD_205663 | JGI IMG/M metagenome (GOLD analysis project Ga0325405, IMG submission 205663) | Populus deltoides microbial communities from Bellville, Georgia, United States - Xylem-Control-R2 | ecosystem: Host-associated > Plants > Phyllosphere > Stem > Wood/Secondary xylem... | reverse complement strand
TTTTTTTTTTGGGTTTTTGCAAAATAAAATAAAACAAAATAAAAATAATCCAATAAAAAAAACACATAAATTATCTTCCCCTGCAACAACAAAATCAACGAAGTAGTTCTTTACTCCAGCAAGCTGACAGATACCAGATACAGTCGGCGAAGGTTGCTTTATCCTCTCTCTCACTTTACTTCCCTTCGTTCTCCCATTTCCTTCCCTTCCCCCTCAAGAGACAAAGGATTTATAGTCTAAAAATCTCTCCTTTCAAGATAAAATCTCTACTTTTCTCCAAATGGGTCTCTTTGATTCCCTTCTAAACTGGCTCAGGAGGTAAATTTCCCTCACTTTTTTTTTTAATTTTTTGGTATTTCTTTTTTATTTTTTTGGTTGTGTTTGCTCTTTTAGTTTTGTTTGGATGATGAGAATGTTTTGGAAAAGATGTGATGTTATTTATCATATATGCTGATTAATTGAACTAGATTTAATTTGTTAAGTTGCTGCTCGGCTGTAGCTTAATTAGTATGTTCGATATCAATTTGTTTTGTTAATGATTTTGAGGTGATAAAGTTTAAATATTGATAGTCGAAAAGTATACTAGGTTAAGAAATAATGTAAGCAACATAAAATTATTCAAAGGGAAAAGAAAATTGTGGACATAATTTGTATGTTTGTGATGGGATGATATGTGGATTGTAAACTTGACTATATTCGTTTTAGCTCTCCCAAGATTAATATTCGAGAGACATGAATTAGTCATGAGGAGTATTTCGTTGCATAGTTTCTTTTATGCGTTTCGTTTAGTTCATGTATGCAAGATTTTCATGATAAAAGAGGAGCTTTTGGAAATGGGTTATCTTTAAGCAGTGCCTAGATGTTGATAGAGAATACACATGAACAAAAAGAGTAAAGTAATGTTGTTGTGGAAAATTGGATTAATATAAACAAATAAAGGATTTGAGCTTTGTGCTTAAGCATATAAAAGGGAATTATATATATATATAAACCAGATGCCATATAATGGGAATAATTTTGCATAATTTGCTGAATATGAAGGAAAGAGATGTACCCTTTCACGTAGTATTACTTCATGAATTAGGCGTAGAAAGTCATCGCATCATAGAGTTTCGGCTGTTGTTCAAATGGGTAGGTGTTGTTGCTCTGTGGTTAATGACCTTGGACTTATCAAGGCAATAAAGAATAGCTTCTCTGAAGATTAAACATATTTATAAAAATACTGCACGACTGTGGTGGAGTTAAAATCTGTATAATTTTCTGTGAGAATGTCATTGCTTGTCTTGCATATGATTAGATTACCGTCTCATGAACCTGACCAAAACTGGCAGCCATTGTATGAAGAGGATGGTGGGGGGTTCATTTCTGTTCGTTTCTGGTTCTCTGATACTTATTCTGTAGGCAATAGTAGTAGAAATGATCTTTTTGATTGATGTCATAGAACATTTTTGGCTTAGAAAGAGCCGAACAGCTTCCCTAGTATGGGAAAGCAACTGTGGTCAAATGGTTATTTGATGAACTTCTGGAAAGTTGGTTCACATTCTCTTGGAATGTTGTTGACTTATTCAATTGTGCACAACTTTTTTTTACTCTTAATGTTATTTTTAATCTGTTTGTCTAATAACTGTAATAACCAATGCACATTACTTCTTTCCATTGATTTTGCCTTCTGCTTCTGACATTTTATCAGCTTATTCTTTAAACAAGAAATGGAGCTATCCCTAGTAGGCCTTCAGAATGCTGGAAAGACATCTCTTGTTAATTCCATTGCTGTAAGTTGACACATACCAGGCACATATTTACGGGTTTTAGTGAGTGGCTCCCTTTTAACATTTTTCCTTTTATGTTTACCAGACAGGTGGCTACAGTGAGGACATGATTCCAACTGTAGGTATCTTTTCCTTGAACAAATTCCAAATAAAGCATTTGGTGATGTTTAAAAGATAGACTTTTCATACTATGAAAACCAGGTTGGATTCAACATGCGAAAAGTTACAAAAGGCAATGTGACGATAAAGCTCTGGGATCTTGGAGGGCAGCGGAGGTTTCGTACAATGTGGGAGCGTTATTGTCGTGGAGTCTCTGCGATTCTGTAATACCACCCATTCGCATATTCATCTTTGTTATGCCATTATCACTTCTCTTTATTTTTATTTTATTAGAATGCACTACCTATTAGGAACTAGCAAGAAACACTATCTTTTAGTTCCAGGATGATAAGTCGGAGTCATACCAGACCTTGTAATCCGCATCTATCATCGAAATTTTCCATGAAAACCCTGGTTAACTCTTCCCTTGATCTTCGAACTGGTTTTTTTTAAGGCTACTGAATCTTTTGCCCCAATAGAGCTTTGGCTTTTGTTAGCTCAATCGATGATGTTGTTTGAAATAGGTATGGGTATAGGCTATATTTGGCTTTTCTCAATGTCTATAGTAAAGTACCCATAAAGCCAAAACTTTTATTTTTCTTTGTTGACCGTGCGGCGCCCACACACATCCACATATTTAACTGCATGTGAAGGAGGTCTTTTACACTTCTCTTTTCCCACAGGAAAAGAAAAGTACTGATAATAGAACACATACCTTGTCACATCCGAAATGCTCTCTCTTGCTGCATAGGAAAGCATCAATCGCCAAAAGAGAGAAGAAATGCTAACATACTGAATGAATACCTAGTCATACAGTTTATTGTTATGCAAGAAATTTCATTTTCTCAAATTAAATAATGCATTAAGAAGTCATGTTACTTTTGGTAATGGAAAATAAGGGAAGATGACAATAAATTTTTTTAACTTGGAATAGTTGTCCCAATCCTTATTCTTGCAGATTCCCTGTTTTCTTTTTATATTGCCTTCACTCTAGTTAGCTAAAGCATTATTGGATGATATCCGCTGTTGTTTTCTCCTTGGTGTCTGTTTAATGGACTAACTCTTTTGTTTTCCATCTGGATTGATGCAAAGACAGATATGTAGTTGATGCAGCTGACAGGGACAGCGTTCCCCTATCTAGAAGTGAGTTACATGACCTCCTAACCAAACCTTCCTTAAGCGGAATCCCTTTGCTTGTCGTTGGCAACAAAATTGACAAGCCAGAAGCTTTTTCCAAGCAAGCTTTGGTGGATCAGCTGTGAGTTTAGTCCTACTATATGATGTAGATTTTGTTTCAAATTTTTCCCTCAAGAATTAAAGGTAGACATTTTTTTCTTATTTGTATTTTGTTGGACGGTTTCAGAGGTCTTGAATCAATCACAGATAGAGAGGTTTGCTGCCATATGATCTCATGCAAGGACTCCACAAACATAGACATTGTCATTGATTGGCTTATCAAGCACTCAAAAACAGCAACAGGATCTGTAGCTTGACTTTCTCCTAGTTGATGGTTTCTTTTACAATAAAAAAGGTTAAGAACTAAGCCTAGAAGCACAGAGTAGGCAATACAAATTCTTCCTGGTGGAATTTGTTTGTTGGTTTTTAGATCCCGGGTTTCATTCCAAATGTTTTGTTTTTTACACTGTACAGTACCATAATGCTTGCAGCGAGTTGTTTGTGCATTTTCTATTAACCTATTTCCTCGTGTATTTATATCATAGGAATTTGAGCCTGTCTGCTTATTTTGCAAGTTTTCTTGTATTTGTAATGTTTACTACTGTGCTTAAATTGATAAAAGTTACGATGATCAATTTCCAAATGAAACCAAAGCAGCATTTTTACTGGGAGGACAAAGGGATTGTGTCATTTAAGCTTCTGTGTTTCATGTTTTATTGGAGGTTTGCAGAAAGGTGCAATTAAAATAATTTTCCAACACTCTTTTTGGAGGTAGGGGCATGGAATTCCTTTTCCTTTCTGCTTTTCTTCTAGCCTCAAGGAAATGCCTAGCTGATAACAGTCGTGATCTCCAACTCCCCGGACAGCTAAGAACACCCTCAATAATTGCAACTCAATGTCTTAATTTATGTCTGTAAACCTAGATGCTGAATGGTGACCTGGATTGCAAAGGCAGAAAGATCTTTCCAGGGGTAAACAGGCAATGGTGTCAGCTAATGTGCAGACAGCAGAAAACTTAGCTGGATTGAAGAAGTCTAGTAGCTAGAGGGCCTTGTTCTAGAGTCAGTAATGGGGCTGTCATTGACCAAATAGGGTTTCTTTTTTCCTTATATTGGTTAATAGTTTATTAATAATTGCAAATAATGCAACCCAGACGACAGTTGGATGTGCCAACGACATCCTACTACCGTCACTAGATTAGCACTCTTAATAATCGAACTGCCACCACATTAGGACATGTACAAATCATGGCTGCCACTCTGCATTGAAGACCTTGGTGCCTGCAGATGGTAGACAAGAGCAGTGGGAGTTACGTTAATGGTAAGCATCGAACATTTTCTCTTCTTCGAGATTTGTCAACGAATAATTACAACAATATTGAAAGATCCCATGCCATTTCACCATGCAATACTAGCTCCTTGTGGCTATTCCAATTTCCACTCGATTCCCATTAAAACAAAGGGAGAAGATACTAAACTAACATTGAAAGCTAATATTGCTGTGTCGTATAGATTGTTTCCACGTTAATTCTAGTTCATATAGGACATGTAAGGTAGGATCACTTTCTTGAGTGATCTCTAAGGTTGAATGATTGGTTTCGGTGGTGTGTATCTCAGACAAGACAGTCTTAGAGAGAATCAACAAAGATCTCGAGTTAGCATCAACAAAAATATGTTAGTCCTAGGTCAAGTCTTTTCCCTTACATGCCTATACGGATTTGGTTCATCCTTTCTTTTGTTGGGTCATTTTCTGCTTTATAGCACTGGATTTCATTTTCTAAAGAACTTTCTTGACAGAAATACTGGATTTCATTTTCAAATCAACAACCTTAACTATTGTTAATTTAGATAGACAACAAGGCAATGATTAATTTTCATGGACAACACTTGGATTCAAAGAATGATGCCAAGGATAATTGTGTTTACGGCAACCGCTCTGCAAATTTATGAATCTCTACAATGCATGTGAACATATATGACTGAAATGTGAAAAACTCATATTTATAGCTATTAAACCCACATGAGTCAACTTGGCACAAGTCCGAAGTAATGGGTTTAACCCAAGTTAATATATATATATATATATATATATATATATATATATATATTAAAAAATCAAAATAATATTATTTAAATTTTTTTAATCAATTAAGTTTTCATTAAGTTGACCGAGTGATATAATCGGACCAGTAGAAAATAAAAGTTCTGAATAGTTAAGGAATTTACCACAACTAGATGAAGATATTTTATAAACAAACTATATATATAGATGATCTAATAAATATTTTTGTGAACTAGAGAAAATGAGCTAGGTCTAAGAAGATATCTGTTCACGTCAAATCAATATAATAACTAAAATAAACTATAACTTTTGATATGATTGTTAAATTAAGTTTAAAAAATTTTCAAGATCTAATTTTATAAAAGATTGTTTTTTCGGTCCATCTGCTACACGGAACTCCTTAAATTAGGTTATGAAGATCATGTTTGGTTTTGTTTTGTTATTTTTCCTGATTTTTTTTTATTTTATGATTTTTAGTTGCAAAGGTTTAACTCATGGTGCTTATCTTTTCTTATACTAGAATCTAAAATTTAACAAAAATCATTTTCAAAAATTGTAAAAGCTATTAGTTTCTTTGTATCAAAGCAACGACATCTGACCTAACATATTAACTCAACCATGGATATCATATTGTCTTAACTTAGCATTTAATGGTACCAGAAAGAGAAGGGTGATATGGATCTGAGCTAAATCACAAACCCCACATGGTCCCACTCTTGAACAAAATTAGATCTGAGCTCATACAACTCAGTTTGAACAAATTAGATTTGTAGCCGAAGCAATAGTGCAGTTTCAAAGGGGACTTTATTAGGTTAAGCAACGTCATACAACTCAGTTTCAACAAATTGTACCTGATCCACTAGAAGCAAAGAAACTGGATTATTTAAATTTGTTTGAAGACAATATATAGCTGTAGCGCTGTCCATTTGCTGGAAAAGAATAGGAAATGCTTGAGTCTCCCGATGTATGTTTCTCAAAAAGGAAAAAAAGAAGCAGCCAATTCTCTGTGAAAGTACTCGAGAAAGAGTAAAGAAAAGGAGCATGCATCTTTGAATTTTGAAAGAAAGTTGAAGAACTCCAGGAGTAAGTGGCCTCTTTTAGTCAAATCATTGGTTCAACGTTATAAAACCTTTTCCAACTAATAATGGATTGGGAGATGCAAAAGCATGGAGAACAGAAGAAGATTAAATCATATCCCATGAGGAAGCATGCCATATTGTTGATTGCCAAGAAATAATTATAGAATGTGACCATTATCCTAAGCATGAACCGAGCAAGTGCCATACTGAATTATGAAGAGATTTTGTTGGAACTAGTCACCGTCAAGAGAGAGGGGCAAAAGCCACATCTTCCGAATGTAGTCAAGGGCTGTTTCGCATTTACATCAGTGGCAAGAAATCTCTGTAACCTCAAGTAGGATGTTTCTGTCTTGATCGATATGTCACAATGAGAAAGGCAAGACTAAGTCTTTGTCCAAATCAAACCATGAATGGACATGACCCTTAATTGATGATCAGATTGACATAGCACCTGCCTCTCAAATCATGATTGTTTATTGCATAATAATACCTTGATTATTCAGCTCCTCTGAAAAGTGCCTATAAAAAACAAATAAGGCCAACATTCATGCTTTTAAATCTAACAGAATCTCACGTACCAAAAGCTTAACATTCATGACCAAAAGCTTACAAAGGAAAAGCACCAAAGTAAAAGATGCTAAAAGAATTACAGGATCATGTACTCAACTGAAAGAACTTGCTAGTTATTCACACTTACACACAGCCAAGTACAAATATTAATAGTGTTGGAGTTCTCCTATGAAATACGACATGAAAGGTAAAACAAAATGCAGAAGTAAACTGCAGCTACGAAAACAGGTAAAGGAAAATGGACAGAAGGAATGGAAAAGGAAGAGTTCATAAATGAAATGAACCCGAGAATAAACAAACAAATGAAGTGCTACATTAAACAATGTATGAAACACCAGGAAACATTGACAGATTGCTGATGTTTCTTTGTCCTTTGAGAAGATGGTGGTGCATCTGAATCAACTCAACAAGTATGTTAAGAGGGCTTGTCATCTACAATGTCATGTTCTTGAGAGCTAGAGCGGCAAAAGTCCTCAATCTGGCTTCTCACCTTGGACATTGAAGGGCGGTTATCAGGATATTGGGCAGCGCAATCGATTGCGAGCTGTAAGAGCTGAACCATATCTTCCTCTACAGTCTGATATCGAAGAAGCTCTAGATCAAACACCTCAGCAGTCCATTCTTCTTTGACAACAGATTGGACCCATCTTGGAAGGTCTACACCCTCATCATTCAATTGTGAATGTGTTGGAGCCTTTCCAGTGAGCAATTCCAACAGCAATATACCGAAGCTGTAGACATCAGCTTTTTGGGATACTTTACGAGCATCTGTCACTTCTGGTGCACGATAGCCATCGATACGGTTGGGAGTGGGTGTAAGACCTGCAAGATGTGCAAGGCCGAAGTCCGAGACGCGGGCTTCAAGTGAAGTAGTAAGGAGGATATTTGATGACTTGATGTTTCCATGAGAGCTTGCAGGGCCTTGAGAGTGGATGTATGCAATTCCTCTGGCAGCTCCAAGGGCAATGCCAGACCTTGTCTCCCAATTCAATGGAGTCCTGCCAGACCCTTTATTTCCTGCAGTTGAAACCGAGTGTAAATAAGAAACAAAACCAACGTTCCAAAAGCTATCTTAATCTCCTGTGCTCAATGAATCTCAACATAATCCAATGATTCATCCAAATCATGCCAACGCTAATATTTAGACACAAAACCATGATTGAATAAATTCAAAAGACCAGCATGCAACTGCAAACTGCAGTTGTCTAGATATAACTATTCCCTCAAGGCAGTTTGAGAGGACTTTAATTGTTAGCTATCCAATGAGACATGATTTCTACCAAATAAAGGCAGCTTAATAGTGAAAAATATGATCTATTTCAGGTGAGGCAAAAACTGAAGTTCAAAACCATGTGTTCATGATTTTAAATTACATGTGGTAAATCTCTGCAAAAGTTTCGAGGTTTCCAGTAGTATGCCGAATTATCAACAAAATTATTACATTACATGAAACAAGCATGTCAGAAAACCCAAATCAAGTAATTAATTTAGAAAGATAACAGACTCATCTACTAGACATAAGAAAAATCCAACAATAAAGGTGATTAGGAAAGAAAGAACAACAATTATAACAAAAGAACCAAAAGGAATAAATCATGATGCAAAAGAAGGAAATGCTCACCATGCAAAAGCGCAGATAAGCTTCCCATGGGCATGTAATCATGAACAAGAAGCTTTTCATCCTGGCTGTAATAATAAGCCCTCAATGGAACCAAATTCTCATGATTCATCTTTCCAGCCCCTTCAATCTTCTCTCTAAATTCCTTCTCCGGTACCGTTACTTCCTTCAGCCTCTTCACAGCCACCACCAACCCCACATCCAGAGTGGCCTTATAGGCAGTGCCAAAAGTCCCCTTTCCCAGAACCTCTGCAGAAGCTTTCAACAAGTCCTCCAAACCAAATGCCCTCGCCGTGTTACCAAAGAACACCAAATTCTTAGTCCCACTACTCTTAGCTTCACTTTTCACCACCGCCACAGCATGCCCTGCGCTTACATTACCACCTTCCCCAGCCGCCTTCCCACTGGGGATCTCAACTGCTATCTCCTTTGGCAGCTCAACATCTTTAGACCCTACTGTTTTGTCTCTCTTTCGTCGACACAAGAAGATCAAGATCATTAAAAGTAACAAAAATCCAATCACACATCCAACAGCAATACCAGCAATTGCTCCACCAGACAACTTATCATCATTACCATTCCCATTTGAAGCACCATTGCAAGAAACCAAAGGCTTCCCACAAAGCAAGGTCCCTTGAAAAGAACTCAAGGGCTTGTTAGACAACTTCTGGGGAACAGGACCAGTCAAATTGTTAAAAGAAACATTGAACTGATCAAGTGGCAAATTCAAGTCAGGAATAGAACCAGTAAACTGATTCTCCTCCAAATACAAAGTATCCAGCCTAGTCAAATTATTAAAACTTGGAGAGATCACACCTGAGAAGTTATTATTAGCCAAGTTTAACCTTACCAAGTTCTGCAACCTGAACAAGAATTCAGGAATCTCCCCAGAAAAGAAGTTCCCTTGCAAATAAAGATTACGTAGAGAAACAATATTGCCTATATCAGCAGGAATTGGCCCTGAAAGTGCATTGAACCTTACAGACAGCGATTGCAAACTTGTTAAATTTCCAAGTGCAACCGGCAACCGCCCTGAAAGTCCCATGCCAGGTAACCTTAACTCAACAACTGTGCTTCTGTTTTGATCACAAAACACTCCCACCCATTGACATGGATTATCGGAAAGATTCCACAAGAGTGATCTGCCTCCAACTGCATCACGCAGAGTAACCAGAGCTGCCCTCTCTGAAGCTAGATCTGACTCCACAGTAGAAAAAGAATTCAGTGAAAGAAACACAAAGAAGGTTATCAAAAGCAAAAGGCTTGGTTTCGGCTTCATTTTTCGTGGAAAAACCAAAAATGCACCAAAAATGAAAACCAACCCAGTAGAGTTAACTAGCTGTTATTAAGTTTGTCTTTGGTTTCTTCGAGTTTAGGACAGAATCAAGAAAGTTTATATTGGGACTTGAGGGTCCTCAAAAATTGAAATGGGGTGGTATGAATTCTTGAATTTTGTTGTTGTAGCAGAGGTGAATGTGTTTATGACTTCTTTTAACTATTAGATGGTTGTGACCCCAGTGGGGGCGAGAGAGAGAGACGCAGAGACAGAGACAGACAGAACTTGTTGTTGCTGTTTACTGTTAAAAGCCAAGCCAGTGGAGGGTAGAACTCACTTCCTTTGCTGAGTTGGCCATTGTTCTAGTTTAATAAAGAGTTTCCAACAATGATACAGTGATTCTGGAATAGTGATGACGATTTGGGAGACGAAATTTGCCATACATGTTTCACCTCGGAGCCATAGTTGTTGAAACAAGTTTAACTCGTCAGGTTGGAAAATGTACGATCTGGAGCTTAATTCAATTTAGAAAAAGACTACTGTGCTGCCCACGATGCCGCGGGACAAAAAAAAAAATTAGCGTATAAAAAATAATAGGTTAAAAAAAATTCAAGCTCAAGGTATGGCAATTTAAATATTTATAAAATAAACTAATAATAGTAAATAAATCGTTAAAAAAAAACTACATCTGAGCTTATTTAGATTATCAAAAACAATTCGATACTTACTTAACTGAAAAAAACTAAGAAAAAAAGTCAAACTTAAAAAAAAATATCAGCTTAAAATAAATAGAAAAAAATAAGCAAACTTAGAAAAATTTCCTAAATATAATCCAATCTAAAAAATTATAACTTGTTAAATTATGGATCCGAGTTCAATCGAGAATTAAATGTTACCCGATTTAATTTTGAATGATAAAATTATTAAAAAAAATATTAATAAAAAAACTTGCAAAAGAAAATGAATAGTAAACAAACAATGGGGCTAAAATCTGACATAAAAAAATTCAATAAGAATGAAATTAAAAAAATATATATCACAAACCAAAAAAATTACAATTAAAAGAATTATGACCAAACTTGAAAGATTAAAAATTGATAAGGGGTGAATTTAAAAATTATTTCTAATATGATAGATTATTTGTAAATTAAAAAAAGATGGAGGTGAAGTAAAAAAAAAATTGTGGAGGGTTAACCCAATAGAATCAAACCAGAAAAAAAAAGTTAAAAAAATAATTAAACCAAAAAAATAAAAAGAAAGTAAAAAAAAAGATAAAAAATAAAACAACTTCAATTCAGAAAAAGAGAAAAAAAACAGGGCAAACCTCTTAAATCTGGTTTAATCTCTAAAACTCGCATCCCGTAAATTTTTTTACCTAGATTCAATCAAAGAGCATAATTCTCATCCAATTTATTTTTGAATGATGAGATTGGTAGAAAAGTATTGATAAAAAACCTACAAAAGCAACAAAAAAATAAAAAATAAAATTTGATATGAAAATCTCAATGAGGATGCAATTTAATGAAAAAATAAAAAACAATCTCAGATAAAATAAATATGACCAAGTTTTAAATATTAAAAAAAATATAAGGGTGAAATTAAAAATATATGTAAAAACCAATTAAACCCAAACAAACATTCTAAATATAACTAAATCTTAAAAGCTCGCAACCTATGAAACTCTGGATCTGAGTCCTATCAAAAAGTCTATTATAAGCTAATTTAAAAATATAAATTAAAAAAACTTGTAAAAGCAAAAAAGATAACAAAAAAAAGTCTTGAATGAACTTGATAGACGACTCGGGTTAACACATTAAACACATGACATACAACAAGAAATTGGGATGTCCTTATAAATAGAAAAGAAAAAAAACTAGCAAAAAAATATTAAAAAAATAAAAGTCAATTTGAGTTAATCCTTCAAATTTACTACCTGGGTTATGAGACTGGAGTGATCCTATTAAAGGCAAACCCAAAAAACAAAGAAGTAAGATTCTTAATCAAATAAATATTAATAGATGAAATTGAGAAAAAAATCAATTAAAAAAACAAAAAAAATAGCAATTAAAAAAAGTAGGACTGAACTCGACATAAAAATTAAATTAAATTGAATTTCTAGAAAAAAATCAAATGAAATTAAATGTTCATGGATGGAATTGTACAAAACAAATCCATTAAGAATTTTTTAAAAAAATAGGAATGAGGACCAAATTTTAAAACAAATTAAAAAAATGAAATGATCAAGGATGGAATCAAAAATAAAATCTAATTAGAAACAATCAATGTAAATAAAACAATTGCAAATAAGATAATATGGACTTAATCAAAATAAAAAATAAATTGAAGGGATAATATAAATTTTTGCGTGGTCGGCACGAAATTCAAGGAAGAAAGAAAAGGAAAAGAATGAAAAAAAAGCAATTTCGGGCCAAACCACGCCGACCCATCATACATGTGCCACTCATAGAAAAAGAGAATGCCTAGATGAATCAAATAATGCAGCGAAATCACGATTACAACTGCCTGATCTAGCTGCACGGGCCACCAGGAGACGGTGTAGAAAGAGACGTATGCGAGACACGCGTTGACAACTTTTTTGTTTTTTTATGCAAAAATAAAAATATCATTATGACTAAACAATATTATCAAACAAACCACTATGAAATAATAACCAAATCTCATAAATCAAGGTTAAAAAATTTGAATTGTAAAGATAATGTAGTCATCCAATTATTCTATAAAATTTAAAAATATAAAAACACCCTTGTACAAAAAACATTAAATTATTTTATTAAAGGGTTACATTAGTGATTTTATATTAAAGGGTTAGCTAGGTTTTTTTTTTAAAAAATATAAATAAAAACTAAGTTAAATAATTGTAGATGATAAGTTGGTAAGAAAATTTTGAGATGGGTCCCACTAGCTAGTAACTAATGAAAGTAGTTAAGCTAATCTTGGAGCTTGCGTGGTTGGTACGTGGGATTTGGATGTGACTAATATGTATATATATTTAATTAAGGGAAGGTTTAAAAAAAGTTTAGGGAAATTCTTCCCTCATTTTAAGTAAATCCTAATAAAATTATATGTTGTGAAGCAAGGATTAATGATTTGTTGTTAAGAAAGAAGTTGTACTTCACATTTGTATCTCTACAGTTACTACACCGACAAATCAAATAGAAGGAAATGGCCTTGCCCTTATTTATACAATGAATAAGTTTTTAATCTATTTTTAATTTTTTTAATTTAATCTTTTAATAAAATATTACTCTCAATTTATCTATTTTTTCAGCCAAGTTAATAACATGATTTATGCATGATTTTATTTCTTTTTATATCCGAAATATCTCTTTCATCAAATCAAATTAATGAGTATGAGATGTCTTTAATGATTCCTTAAATATATATATATATATATATATAATGTTAAATTTATGCATATTGACTATATCTTAAATTTAAATATTAAAATCAAAAGATTCTCCTCTTAACAACTCAAAAAATGCAAGGCAAATTAATGCATAATTTATTTGTTTTTTGCATGTTTAATTAATACATGACAAAAAATATATTTAAAACTAATATTAAAATCTTAATTAACATATGTTTGTCTCTTGTTTTTAAGATATCACATGTGTTTTTTTTTTTAATAGCTGAGATTATGATATATTATTCAGATTAACTAGATTTTTTCAAGAGAATTTCATATGACTATTAAGTTTAGTTTTCTTATGAGCTACCCTCCCTTTGATATCTTACATAAAATCAAGGATATAATTGATAAAATTATACATATAAAAATACAATGAAGAAAGGAAAACTAATAATAATAATAATAATAATAATAATAATAATAATAATAATAATAATAATAATAAATCCCTCTAAAGATTTCAATTCTATAATTGCAAAGATTGATTATATATTCTCAATCAAGCATGATCTTTTGATTCAAATATTATTTAAAAAATGAATAAAAAATCTCAACCAAGCTGTCTTCTTTTAGTTTAATAAGTTCAGAAACCAGCTCGTATTTAATAATTTATTGGACAGTTCATGAAATTAAAGCAGCAAGAAGTACTACTAATTGTGTGGTTGTCTATCATCAAATTGTCGCAGCAATATTATTTTTTTTTTCTTTTTTTCTTTTAGCACCGATCGATTCCAAGTGGGCTTCTGACCTTTTCATATATATCAAGATCCCTTAACAAACTCCAATAAATTACTTTGGAGTTTTATAATAAGTTAATGATC
>Ga0325405_1004701_pt1 | contig 13900 bp, 9 predicted proteins | sample PopdelMetagenome_21_FD_205663 | JGI IMG/M metagenome (GOLD analysis project Ga0325405, IMG submission 205663) | Populus deltoides microbial communities from Bellville, Georgia, United States - Xylem-Control-R2 | ecosystem: Host-associated > Plants > Phyllosphere > Stem > Wood/Secondary xylem... | reverse complement strand
AGAGTGCTAATTAAATGACATTCTCTACCTAGATTCACTTGCAAAACATAGCAGTCCCTTTCTCATACACATCTGTGACTATGTCCTAGTAATGTGGCAAACAATCCCCCTTTCCCTTTCCTTCTTCGGGTCAAGCCCATGCTTTGTAGAGAGTACTTTCTATGATGACCACCTAAGAGTATAGCTCCCTCCCTTCGTACGTGTAGGACTTGTAATAAAGCTCCAAAGTAGTTTTTCATTTTTCTTCTTCGAAATAGTTGAGGGGAACCCTTTGTTAATTGGAAATTCCTAACTGTGGCCCCCTAGGCTTCTTTCTTTAATTTCTAATAGCTCGCAACACTCAACCGCTTTGTGTTTTCTCATAACAAATGGATTATTTGTGCTTGCAGAGGATATTATAGATGCACTCGTCAGAATGTCCGTGGCTGTTTAGCCACAAAGCAGGTGCAAAGATCCGATAAAGATCCAGCCGCGGAAGTCACACTTGCACTCAAGCCTCTCATTTGCAGCTTCCCCTTTCACGACCCCAAGAAAATCAAGAATATGTAATACGTAGAACTTCAACCCCACAAAGAAAATATTCCACGTTCACAAGAGCTACTCTTGAACTTTCGCAGAGAACTTATAGTCACAGCTGAAGACTTAGACTCTCACGATCAACAAACATTTCCAGCCAATTCATTCCAGCTCCCTTCGACATCCAATGTCAGGCCTAAAAATAATTCTGTGTTTTCTCCTTCTGTGGTGGAAAAAAGTTTCATGGGGCCCTTTTCACCTTCATTTATATCCCCTTCAGGTTCTCTAACAAACTATTACTCTGTGTCTCCAAATTCTAAGCAACATAGGTTCGGAGGGAACCAGAATTTTCAAAGTTCTGAGTCTGAGCTCTCTGGTATCATCTCTGCTGCTACTTCAACTACTACCTCTCCTACTGATGGATTAGATTTCCCATTTGGGAATGTTGAATTTGATCCAAACTTTACATTTGATAACTCAGGATTCCTCTCTTAAGTCCATTAAGGTAGGCATGATCAAATAAAGTGAAGATAGCTTAAGCATCTTCGGTTACTTTAGGCAACATGGTGAGTGATCACAATTGGTACTAATTATTAATTCAAGAGAGTGAAAAGGATAATTTTGATTTGATTCATTAATTAGCTAAAGCTAGGTGTCAGAAAAAACGTTTGTAATAAATTTTGTAATACGAGGTTGATGGGTTGACCTGCTAGTTAGCGAGTTAATCCAAGCTTAGAAATTCTTTCTAGAAAAACCCTTGAAATTGCTGTTACTTTGATTAAAACAAATTGAGTTTTTTCATTTATTATCTTTAACTTAGTTGTTTTTAGTTTAGAAAAACACCCTTTTCCTGGTCAAATTTCCCATCTTGTATATCTTCTTCTCTTTCCTCTGTTCTATTTCTCAAAAAAAAAAAAAGTAACTTGAAAAAGAACATGGAATCGATATAGGGACTAAGCTATAAACAGATTGAGCAACATAGGGACTAAATATATAGTTTCCAATACTATGAGGATTAATTCATCAATTAGTTTTGTTAAACTACAACAACTATAATTTACTCTTAAATTCAAAACCCCATCATTTTTATTTTTTTTTTGTCTGGGAGTTAAACCCCCCCAGCTTACAGGACAAAACGAACTTGGGTCCAACTAGCCTTTTCTTTATCCCCTTGGACTGGCCATTAAAGAGAATTTGTGCAAGGCCTGACCAGGCCCCAAGCTTGCAGCTTGGGGTGCCTCAATGACGCCTAGTTAGAGCCACCAAGTTGGTCTGGTTAGCCTCAATATTGATGCCTAGTTAGAGCCACTAAGGTGGTCTGGTTACACTCCGATGACAGCACAACCGTAAACAGTTCTTTCAAACAAACATGAACAAGAACAATAAATTCTCTCCTTCAAATTCAATTCCAAATTCAAGCGAGCCATTTCCTGTGGTCCATGACCCTTTAAGGCATTCGTGCAGTTTCTGGCTAGCTCCCCTGGTGCTATCTCTATCCAAGATTACAGGGGACCAATACCCTACATATATATTTGATGCGATCCAAGCTCTTAAGCTAATTTTTTTGTCAATATATAAGTTTGGGATGAGTTGAGAATTAATTGAAACTATATATAGCAAAAGTATATGTTCCCATAAATATTAAATATAAATCTAATAAATACCTATTTTTCTCAAATGATTAAAAGAAAAAGGTACTTTCTGTTCATATCTTTAATGCATAATACTTCCAAAACAAATAAATTTTAGAATTGCCCGCTAAGTTTTGGCCGGTGGTCCATTCATGTTTCCATCCTCAAACACACCGCTTCTGAATTTCAAAGGACACATCTGATTTTAGGGCTAAATATCCATGTATTTTTATATTTTTTCTTGAAAGACCCATTTATTATCTATTATCTAAAATACCAACTTTATAATTTTTGTCATTTTTACGTCCACAACGTGTATTTTTTGCTAATGTACAATATTTTGGTCTTTATATTTTTTTGAAAATCTTATTTTGGTCCCTACATTATTTTGTTCTTGCAAATAATTTCTAAGTTAAGATTTTTTGGTCATCATAATTTACAGTCATATACAATTTAGTCCTTGAATGATTTTTTTAAAAATTAAGTCCCTGCATATCAAATATAAACTTAGTAAAAAAAATTAAATAATTTATATAGGTTGATGGGTAAGTTAAGAGTTGAGTGAATTTAAATAGTATGCCTATTATATTAAGAGAAAAAAGGTAAGGAAAAATTATCATATCATATACCTATAATGATAATTGTTTTAGATTTAAATCAAGAAAATGAATTAAAAAGAAAAAAAAATTATAACAATAGATATGTGATATCATAGGAGATCTTTTAAAAAAAAATGGTATACCTATTTAAATTCACTTAAATCTTACCTTATTCATCAATTCATTTTTAATTATTTGACTAATTTTGCCTAAGTTTATGATTACCACATGTAGGAACTTTAAAAAAAAAATTTGTTTTGGAACTAAATTGTATATGACTATAAAATATGATAACAAAAAAAAAATTCAATGAAGAACTTATTTGTAAGATGAAATAATATAGTGACCAAAATAAGATTTTTTTAAAAAATCTAAGAACCAAAATATACATTAGCATAAAAATATATCTTGTGAGCACGTGACATGTGTTAATTTCCAACGGCTTTAATGAGATTAACTAATACGAGGATTAAAAAAAATGATAAAAATAGAAAGTAAATGGTTGATATTAAAATGAAAAATAGTGAATGGACATTTCATATACAAAAAGGTTTGCACAAATTGGGGTTTAAGATTAAATGTTTTGGTGAGAGAAAGAGAGAGGACCTTACTTCTGGGGCTATGCAATTTTGAATGTTTAGATTATATACTTAGATAATCATCTCTCTTGTTTAAATTTCTCACCTTTTTCAAGATATGAATGAATTGAATTCTAATTTGAAAATTGAAATCTCAATATTGCAAAGTACTCTCAATTTTAAGTTATAAATAATGGATATATATATATATAGTTCAAATATATATATATATATATATATATATTCTGATTATAAAAATTTATGTACATCATCTTATTCATATCAAGAATTAATCTATATATGTTGACGATTGGATTTTTGTTTCGAGAAAATCAAACCATTTGAGTACTAAAATTCTTCATCTCTACCAATCAACTATGAAAGCACGAGGGGCAAGAGGAGATAGGCAGACACTAGTGAGTAGACACTACTAGAAAGACAAGGAATTTGATTTGACCATGAAATAGAAATTGAATTCGCACAATGAAATAAATTAAGTTTGAGAAATTGACAACACTCGTGCAATACAAAGGTCATATCCTAGCTAGCCAGCTACAACAAGTCATGTCTCCTCTCTACAATTACATTAGTTAATTATGCAGGAATGCTGCTAAATGCCTTCCTGAACTTCTTCATGGCTGCCCTTCTAAAGAAGGATCATGAAGAGTTTCTAGGTCGGGGCTGGGGGGACGCTAGCTAGCTAGCAGAATGTTTGCTGGATTTGTTGAGCAAGATCCTCGGCACTAAGCTGGCATTCAATTCCAATCTGTTAAGAAAAGCAGTAACTTGCAATCATTAGCTTCAATAAATTACTGCTACTCTAAATATAAGTTTAATTTAGCACAAGGAGACATAAACAAAATTCTTAGTCGATTCAAACTCAATGAAGACAAATGAGTACGTAGCTGCAAAGATACCATAGTTTTCAGCTGAATTAATGTTGTGGGTTTCGAGAGACATGCAATAATTAACTTCAAAGTCAGTACAAGTGTATGGTACAATAAGGTTCTTTCTCACAAATAGACATGAAATTACTACTATACAACTATGGCAATTATATATTTACTATTTTTACGACAATAAATCCCACATTTAATTAGTGAATTGTCATGTCCTTTTCAATTCAATCCTACCATTTCGAGGCGTAGCTAATTCGTAATACTGTTTAATTATTTTTTCTTCCAAGAAAATTGAACTATTAAAAAGAAGAAAATAAAATTAGCTTTCCATTCATGGACATGAGATAATAATTTCTTCGAAAAAAAAAACATAAATAATCACTTCACAGGTGACATTCTATGTACTTCTGCTCACAAATATTTTCTCTCTTCTTCCGCTAACAAAGACAGATAGAGGGGGAGGGAGAACGAAACTTGATGATTGGAATTGGTATGTCTGTCTTCGTACATCTAATTTAAGAGGCCTACTTGGTGCATAAATTCCTTTTTTTTCTCTCCATTATTAATTTGAACTTATATATCAAATGATAATTAAAATGGTGCAAGAAATTAAGTTTGGAGGAGGTGACATCTTTTACCTTGATTGTGAAGGAATTAAGCATAGTTTCATGATCTACTGTGCTAATGCTCACATGTAGAATCTCGAGGGCAAGGTCTTCAAGGGCAGAGACTATTTTCACAGCTTGACCAGGAATCCGAGGAGATACAGTCTTCAATAGAACATTTGGACCAGAGCACTTAACCTCAACATCAGCAATTGCTGACTTAGAATTCGCGATGAGTTCGTTAATGTTGTCATTAATGGAGGAGGAAGAAGAAGAAGTTGGAGATGGTTCGAGTGAGTTGGCCATGGTAGGAGAAATGTAACCTTGTTGCAATCTTGGCTTGTAAGGGCTACATGGTTGTGGCGTTCTTGGGCTATTGGGCAAATTAAGTCTAGGACTTGGTGGTGGTTTTCTAGGGCTAAGTGGAGGTCTTGGACTTGAAACGATCCTAGGGCTAAGAACTTCACTATAAACTTTCCTTTGCTTCTTGGCTTCAAGAGATTGTAGAACTTGTTGCAACTCATTGATGTAATCAACAACTCCTCCAATTATTGATGCTTGGTCTCCCTAAACATAGTAGAACAAGAAGATAGAAATTAAGACAGGAAAAAAAAAACACTAGGAGTAAAGGAAGATGAAGCAGAACATCAAAAGAGAAGAACAATACTAAGAGTGAAAAACTTACTCTTTTGACATAGAAGCAAGGCATGAGGGACCTTAACACGGACAAGTGCTCATTCATTTGCTTTCGCCGGTTCCGTTCCACTGTAATATGAGATATACGTTGCTGCCCATCTGGGTTCACTTCCTGATCTGAAGAAGCTATGGCTGCTGCTGAAGCTGCAATCTTTTGTCTCTTACTTTTTGGTGAAGTTTCAAGCTCATTATTGGTCTCTTCAAAATCTTGCAAAGCACTAGAAGATGAAGACTTTTGTGAGACTAACCGCCTCGTTTCTTCGCTTTCTTTTGAGCTAGCAACAACTTCATCTAATGGAATCACTGGCGGAAAATCTGTTACACTGTCTAAGCTCTCAAAAATAGCAAACAGATCATCTCCATCAAAGGTAGTATCGCCAAATTCAGGTTGTACTTCTTCGAGAAAATCAGACAAACTCTCACTCATTTTGAACGAACGTTCGGCTTTGCCTTTCTTGAAAAGAGTTTTCGTTTTCTTGGATTTTCCAGGAAAGTGATGGGAAAAAAAATGAAGGGCTAAAGGAGAAAGAAGAGAGTCATGAAGTGGAATAATAAGAGGGCGCCGATGATAGCAGCCATGAAAATTGTGAGTAGTATAGTATTTGTATTTTATAAGATCGGCGAGATCAAGAAAAGGATGCCAAAAGGAGTAAATATAAGAGGTGATGTGAAAGGCACTAAACTATCACCATCATTGCTATCTTTTTAAGTTTCTTACATGAAAGTTACGTTGATCTTTGCCGTTTGTTTCTGGGGATCGATCTAACGGGGATTCAAGGAGCTGCAGGGCAGAATCTGAGCACAGAATCCCAAGAAAACGCATGCAAAGCCTAAGGACTGAAAACTCAGAAACGAAGACGAGGTGCCCTATAGAGAGAGAGGGGGGGGGGGATAGAGAGAGAGCGAGCGAGAGCGATGGGGAGAGAGGGGTTAAATAAGATAAGGATGTCAATGAAAAGCTGTTGAGATTGTATTAAAAGTTTTTTTTTTTTTAATCAAGGCTTCGTGGTCATTCTTGAAGCTGATTATATATTATGTCATGAGATTTGAAAAATGTTCTCCATTGCATCCAAGGAGAATGACAAGCATGATGTCACCTCGAAAGGAAATTAATAGTGTACTTGGTACGTAGATGGGGTTAAAGTGTGTGTTTAGTTAATGATTTTGGAAATAGTAGAAAAAAACTAGATATTGCAATATAAATATTAGATTGTTTTTATTCGAAGAAATTTATAAATTCAATTGTTGTTTGTTAGAGTGGTGTGTGTGTGTGTGTGTGTGTGTGTGTAGAATAGGCTTGAATTCAAGATTTATTTATTTTTTTGAGAGGAGAGAGTCACTACTATAATTGAGCAATTAATTAGTTTAATTAGATAATTGTGATCATGTATCAAGTATTTTCTTAATATTATTACACTCGGACCAGTTTGATGAGTTAACCTTATAACCTGCTGATATGACCACTGTTCAAGTGGGGTTTTAAATTAATTTTGGTATAATTTAATCCGATGTAACCTGATCGACCTAATATATCTACATGCAAGTTTATTGAAATTAAAAATTTAAATTTATAAATTCAGTGAATTATACTACTAATAAAAAAAAACATGTCGTTACAAAACAAGTTTCAATCAAAAAAATTAATCATTTTTATGCACCTAAATGAATAAAATATAAGAATAATAAATTTGAGAAAATTATACAAAAACCTTCAATAATTTTTTTTAAATAGATATTTCATTTTCTTTCAATATTAATAAACAAATTATTTAAACAATTCTACTTGTTAGGCTAATACATAATTATTTATAAGCAATCACTGATATCGATCATCATAAAAAAGCCCTAATATTTATAAAAAAAATAATGACATAATTATACAATTTTTTAAATATTATTTTAATAAATTTATTCAAAGAGATCTTTTTGTCAAAAAATAAAAAAAAATGCAAATGGATATCTAAGAAAAAAGCAAGCCACACATGTGCCTAGGAGGTTAGACCTACACGCTTGGTTGGTTTTTTAACGGGCAGACGACGTGTCGTGCATGTAAATTTATTTTTTTAAATAATAGTAAATGATGTGACGGCTGCATGCATGAGCAAATGACATATTATCCTTGTAGTTCACTACGATGTATCAAGAAAACCGAAATAAATTATCATGCTTTAAATCATGTGAACATTTATAAACATGATATTTCATATCATTTAAAAAACAATAAACAATCATATACAACATAAAATAGGGAAATTCTTGTTTATATATCCTTGGACAGAGTATACTCTATATAGAGACTCTTCCAACCAACACAGAAACGCAATTTGCACACTATAAAGTTCCTTCCTAATCAATGCATAACACACACACACATATATTTTGCATGTATATCAGTCATATAAATCAGTCATATAAGGGATTTTTCATTAAAACAAAAGGATTTTATCCACTTTAATTAAGTTTTGATAGAGTTTCCCATGCAAGGAGTTCTAGCCAGAATTTTATCCCGCGTTAGTACCTACATACACAATGATAAAAACCCAAATTGCATTTAGTTCATACAACCAATCCTCATGCTTGCCACTTGAAGAACTTCTTCAGTCACAATTAATCATCATATTCATGTAAAACAAAATTCATAAAATTACATGAAACTTTATATATATATATATATATATATGCCATCGATTCTTGAGAGACGTTGGTTGGTTTAAATTGAAGATATATGGACTACCATTTTTTAATCTGGTATACTTGTCAGGTTCCCGAACTTGGCTTGTCGATTACTAGTTAAGATGGAACCATCCCGGTCATGGAGTAACTCTAAAACTAAATTTCATGACATCAAAAGGAGTACCCTCTACACAGTACATGAATTTATTTCTCACACATTGTTTTAATATTTATTGTAACACTATTCTTAATATATAATAATAATAATAATAATAATAATAATAACAACACACTGCCAGAAAATCAATAAATACAAATAGAAATACCAACAGAATATTTTCATTGGTAAATTACCGACGGATTTTACCGATGAAAATATTCTCTAGTTAAATACCGAGGGAATTACAGTGGGAAAAAAATAATTAAAAAAATGATGACGTGCTATTTTTATTACGGAATTTATTCCGTCGGTAAAATTATCGGTAAATTAGTTGGTAAACTGTAAACACTACATCATGTCAGTTACAAAGCGAATCACCAACGGAAAATTCCATTGGTATTTTCTAGAGCGCTCTGAAACTGTTTTCTTCTCAATTGCATTGTTAATTACTGTTCTTTGCAGACAAAATCACCGACGGATTGAAAAGTCATCAGTTTTATTTGGCGGTTTTCTAAAAAATTTCAATTAAATTAAAATTTTAAATTAAATATTATAGACGGAATCACTGACGGATTAAAAAGTTGTCAGTGATATTTGACGGTTTCTAAAAAATTTTAATTAAATTAAAAATTTTAATTAAATATTAATCATTAATTATCCGTCGGTAAAACGCCCCAATATAAAGCTTAGAATCTATAATTTCACAATAGACGGGGCTCCTTTCTTCTTCTTTTTCTTCTTCTCCATATGTAAAAAACATCAATATCCATTTCTTTCTCTTCTCTTCTCTCCTCAACTCCTTTTCTTCTTCTCTGTGCTCAGGTATTTATTCTTCTCTTTTCTTCTTTTTTCTTAATTTTTTTAATTAATATACTTTACGAATTTATTTATTTTTGTCTTCTTAGCTTCACTTGCAACCACATTAAGGTAAGATTTTTCTTTTTTCGTGTTTTTTTTCACTATATTTGTTTTTTATTTTATTTTTAATTGTTTTTGTTCTTAATAAATGTATGAATATTGTTGTAGGATTTTTTTTCATATGATTTCTTCTTCTTTTTTTTCCAAGCGTTTGGAGTATTTTAGAGTGTTGATTTATATTAATTTAATTATTTTATAGTTTTGTAAAATGGATATTTTTAAATATTTTTAAATAATTACCGACGGAATTACATACGGTATTTTTCCGAGGGAAATACCGATGGAATGAAGAGGATAATTTTTTTTTTTGCTCGTCTTTTCCGTCAGTAAATCCATCAGTAATAATATTTTTTTATTACCAGTGAAAAAAAATTACCGATGAAAGATTCACTGACGGAGCATTTTCGTCGGTGATTTCACTGGTAAATTAATTATCAATGGAATGATAGTACAAATATCGACAAAAAATTCCATCGGTAAATCTAAAGATTGTGATAGTGATAACAATAACAATAACAATAACAATAACAATAATAATAATAATAAATATTAATAAAAGGTTGAATGCCTGTTTTCTTTGAATGTGAAATATGAAATGCCTTGCACCTTGAGACTTAAGATTCAAGCATGCTCATCAAAGATGTTTGGAGTTCGGGTAATTTGTTTCTATTATAAAAACATTTATTGTAATCCTGATATACGTAGAAAAAGAATTAGGATAAGTTACATATATTTATGGACCATGTAATAACTTGGTCTTCAAGATTCTTAAAGATTGCAATATCACCATTCTTATTTTAAATCATTTCAAAAATTGTTGTCCAATCTATCCTCGTAAAAAAATAAAAATGGATTAAAACACACTGACGTGTTAATTAATACTTAGGATAAAGCGGGATATGAAGGCAAAAGAGAGCGTATTTTGACAAATTTAGGGACGATATTACTTGTTAGTGTTTAAAACAGAACAGAATTTGTAGTGTATGCGTAGGATCTATGTGCTTTGATTATGGCAATGTATGTAGATTCACTGATCAAGCAAGTTTACTAGGATACTTCTCTGGATTTACAGCTTCTTTTGCTGAATGCTTTAATGGCATTGCAATTGCTAATGTGTATACATCTGTGCATGGAGACATGCTTAGACATTGTAATGGATACCTTCTTCTTCTTCTTTTCTTCTTTTTTTTCTGGTCTTGAAAGGCTCAAATCCCATATCTTTCGAGGAAGAAGAAACGAGGATATGCATGTCAGGAGAATTACATGCGTCTTATAGGTTGCATGCCCCAATTAAGTTTCATTAATTTCTTCACTTTGTCTTATTTTATTTGCACAGAGACGATTCATAATTTGTGCAGTTACATGTTATCTTGAAAGGACAAACGGCTAAGACGAATTTCCTTAAAATGCAGGGGTCAGAGAAGGCAGTGAAAGCTCTTTTAAAAGAGGGGATCGGAATAACTTCTTCTCTGAGGAACCATGAATGCCGTGGCTTTATTAGAAAATCAAAGCCGTGTGTGTGTGTGTGTGTGTGTGTGTGTGGGTGCTGCGAAGCCAGGGATGTGAAAAATGTTTCACAGAAATATAATATCCTAGGTCCAAAAAAAGAGTGCCTCACAAACCCTATATATTCTCTTTTATTTTACACACAGTTGAGGGAATTTCCAGAAAATCTCTCATTCACTGTAGCACAGAAAGCAATCTATAGCTGTACTTAATTTCGTATGTATTATGAAGTTGCAAGGTTCATACTTTAGACTGCAAGCAAACACCATGCATGCACTTTCTTGGATTAAATTTATTTTTTTTATAAAAAAAAAAAAGTCAAATTGTCATGTTAATTAATGATGAACTAGTTGATTATAACTCAATTAGTTGTTACTATAGTTTATCACAACCAATTAATAATTAATCATTATAGTATCAAAAATAGTTAAATATATAAATATTCCTTGATTATCATTAAGCATATATGCATCCCTAGTTCAGAAGTTTTTTGTACTAAAATGCTTTTTCTTCTCATCAAATTTTCACATCTTATGTACTTCTCTTTTCTTTTTATCTATTTCTCAAAAAACAAAAACAGAGTAATTTGGAAAAATGCGTGAAATTGACTAGAGGACTATGTTATAAACATATTTAAGAAAATAGGAATATTTGAATATAATATAGTTTTGAAAAATATGAGGATGACTTAATTAGTTGTCACAATATAGGGACTGAGATATAATTAACTGAAGAATGAATTTCCTGTTTTCCCTAATATTTCGAGTGGAGGTGATTTTAAATCTTGACATTCCAACTTTCAAAGACTCTGTATAAAAAAGATAAATAAACATAAAAACTTCCAAAGCCGTAGTGTTGATAAGGACTAGACTACTGATTCATTGTTTAGAAAACAGCTAAATAATTTCTTGCGCTAGATAAATAAAAATTTGATGTAAAAAAATATATATAGATATTACTAATATGTTTTTTAGCAGAAAAAAAAATTAAGTAGAGATTGACCTGATATGACCTAACTAAATTGATAAGTTCAAAGACAACCAAACAATTGATAAAAAATATAATTTGATTAAAAAAATCTAGACAATATGTTTTTTAAAATATTGAAACAACAATATTTTAAATTGACTCGGATCAACTTGGGTTAACCTGTCAAATCCGCTACTAAAGTCATAAGAATGAGATCCTAATAACCATATAAATATATATATATATATATATATATATTAAACACAATTATCAATCAATCCAATATTAAATGATGAAATTAAAAATAAAATTCAATTAAAAAAAGGAGTTGAGTCAACCCGAGTTAATCTACCAAACCTAAGTTATGAGAGCAAGGATAATCCCATAGAAAGCAAATAGAAATAAATTATGAATCTCAATTATCAACCAATTCAAAGTTGAAGGATGATATAAAAAAATCAATTAAGAAAATGACACAAAAAATCACTCAAGTCTACTGACTAAAACCATGGTCCAAGTCATGAGACTAGGATAAGCTCATAGAATAAAAATCTAAATAAATTATAAAATCAAATTCTCAATTAACCCAATATTAAAGGACAAAATAAAATAAATAGATAAAAAAAAACTATATGTCAACCGGCCTAATCTGCTACTTAAGTCATAAGACCGTTAGAACCTCATAGAAAGCAAGTAAAAAAATACTATGAAGCCCAATTTCTAATTAACTCAAAGTTAAAGGATTAAACTAAAAAAAAAAAACTTGAGTCAACATGTGTTAATTTGCTAAAACCATGTCAAAAGACTAGAATAACTCCATAGAAAGCAAATCGAAAAAAATTATAAATTCTAATTTCTAATTAATTTGATTTTGAAGGATGAAATAGAATATATATATTCAATTAAAAAAAGAAAATAAAATTGAGTCAACATGGCTAACTTGTAAAACTCGTAACTCGGGTCATAAGACCGTGATAATCCTATAGAAAATAAATCAAAAAATAATTATGAAGTTCAATTCTTAATTAATCAAAAAAATTAATTTAAAAAATGACAAAAAAAAATTCTCGAGTCAACACAACTAACCTATAAAAGTCACAATCTACATCATGAGATAGAGATAAAATTATATTAAAAAAAACAAAACAAATTAATTATAAAGTTTCATACCCAGTAAACCCTATTTTGGATGATAATAAAAAAAAAAGGCTTGAAATTAAATTTAAAAAAAAAAACAGTCTTGTTAGCCAATATAAAAAAAACTAGGAATTTCACTTTTCATTTGCTACAGTGAAATGTAAATGTCTTTTAATAAATGTTAATAATAATAATAATAATAATAATTCTATTTATGTTGCAAGTAGTTGGAATTTTTAGAGTAGTGATTGGGGGAAATTATTTTTAGTAAAATTATCATTGCTCAGGAAAGAGACAGAAAAATTGTAAATAGCTTGACTGCCATATGATATGGAGGCAAAAATTACAAAATTCAAACGATTGTTTCAATGAATTGTACCAAAAAAAAAACATGTTTGGTTGGCTCTAGCTTTAATATTAACAACAACATTTTCTAAACACGACAAAGTGAACATAAGGATGAACTTGTTAAATGAAATAAGAACAAGAAATAAATGAGAGGAGAAGATGCTGATGAAGACGAGTGCTGAACAAAAGTCAGCAACTTGTCTGCTGAAAAATATTTGATATATTACAAAGATGGAGACTTAGCTTTCAATGCGCAGACACGGCATCTCCGTGCCTACTATGATATTGATATGATTTTCTTCATCACTGTCCAAAATATATTATATAGTTTTTTTATCATTTTTAATTTTTTTGTTGATGATTTCATTAATGACACGCAATCCATTACTAACATGTATTTTGTCATTGATTTGTTAATAATATTTATCAATGAATTGATCAACTAAAAAAAATCTCCAAATATTTCTTTTAAGTGAATATATATTATGTCAATATTTTTATTATTAAGTAATTTCACCGACTAAATTACCACTAGACATGATATTTTTTACAAGAAACTTGCTGATTACAGGTTTCCATCAAGAAATCTATACATGATTTATACATAGATAAAAATACATAGCTTAATAGTTGACACAGAGTATTTCATCGGTAAAAATCAATTT
>Ga0325405_1004699_pt1 | contig 13905 bp, 10 predicted proteins | sample PopdelMetagenome_21_FD_205663 | JGI IMG/M metagenome (GOLD analysis project Ga0325405, IMG submission 205663) | Populus deltoides microbial communities from Bellville, Georgia, United States - Xylem-Control-R2 | ecosystem: Host-associated > Plants > Phyllosphere > Stem > Wood/Secondary xylem... | reverse complement strand
CAAAATAAATGTTGTATACAGAAGGAATCATTGGTAAGTATCAAAGGAAGTAGCCTAGTCAAACGATACCAATACAGTACTTTTAGGAAAAAAATAAGAAGCTGGTCAGCAAAGTAGTTAATAATAATAATTAAATATTGTAAATAATGGAATAATTTTAAATTTCAAATTAAGATATGATTACTTTGGACATCAGCTTGGTGGGACTTCCGTGGTAGAATGTTAATTTGTTTCCATAAAGCAAAAATCCAAAGTAGTGGTAACTATTAATGACATGTTTTGAATTACGTTCAATTGTTATGTTTTAAAGGGTTTTTTTTTAATATATTAAATTAATATTTTTTAAATTTATTTTAAATATTAATATATTAAAATAAATAAAAAATAAATTTTAATTTTTTTTAGAAATACGGTTTACGTGTTCCCAATGACAACCTAAATTAAAAGGAGAAGAGAAGCGCAACATGAGCGAGCATGGTGAAGGACGGAAAAAAAGATCACGAGAGAGGACAAAGAGAGGAAGCACCTCGCCACCACCAACAAATACAGTACGAGACGCAACTGTCTGTGAGTAAAGAAAGGGGCAGTCTTTGTATTGTTCAAAGACTCTGGTCTGCTCTGTATTTGTTTGCTTAAATTAAAACCTGCTTAGACCCAAACATTGTATACTACTTCTCCTTTTCCTCTTCCCTGTCCCAAAAGTCCAAGCCACCAGTCTTTGAATTCTGATTCACCATTCCAATCCAACACACATTTCTCCTATTTCGCTTTCTCTTCCTGTAGGGAGTATTTCTTTTATACCCCACTTTCATTCATAGCCCTTCAGGCTAAAAACTGTTCCTTTTTCTTTCTTTTTTCCTTTTTCTCCAACTTTGGTTTGTGGGTTTCAAAACAAACCACCAAAAAAGAAACCCCATTTCAAGTTTGATACAATCTTTCGCACTTCCTCTTGTAATTCTCATCTGTGTTTTGCTCATCTGCTCATTTTCATTCATACAGTTTGAGTCTTTGGTGTTATACTCTGTGATCAGCAATGGGGAGATTAGATGACTCAGCGACAATGGAAATAACCGGCAAGGTTATGGTTGTTGCAATTGTAATTCTATTCTTGGTGGTGGTTTTTGTTATCTTTCTACATCTTTATGCAAAATGGTTTTGGTGGCGCATTGAAGAACCCACTCACCCTCAACAATCTCGCCGCCGCCAACGCCGCCGCTATGTCTTTAACCCTGGTCAAGACCCAGTGAGAAGAGGGCTAGAGCTCTCTATACTGAGATCCCTACCACTAGTGATTTTCCAGCCCAAAGATTTCCCAGGTGGACTAGAATGTGCTGTTTGCTTATCTGATGCTGTAGAAGGAGAAAAGGTCAGGTTGTTGCCTAAATGCAACCATGGTTTCCATCTTGATTGTATTGACATGTGGTTCCAGTCCTATTCTACTTGTCCTCTATGTAGAAGCTCGGTAGCACCACAGGCTCAATGCGCTAGTGGTGCCAATAACAACAATGACCTGGAGGTGAATATTCAGTCTCCGGAGGAAATTTTGATTTCGGGGTATTCAATAGAATCTCCAGATTTTCCAACAAACGTGTTGTTTTGGGGGGATCAGACTCTTGTAAGCACTGGGGGCGGTTCCTTGGAAGAAGGACCTTCTTCTTCAGCTTCTTCCGCGCCATCATCTTCAGCTGGTGCTAGGCATGATGAGATGCTTGTTATTGATGTTCCTGTGCAAATTACCGATAATCTTGCTGAGGATCAGGAATCAAAGTTGCCAACGCCTACGCGGTTGAGGTCATTGAAAAGACTTTTGAGCAGGGAGAAAAGGTTACCTCCTAATTGTTCTAATGGTTCTGTTGATGTTTAGTCATTGTGAATAATTTAATTCTGGTCCTTAAAGTTTCTGTAGATGCCTGAAGATATTGCATTATCTCGGCATCGTTCGCGTGATAGAAATTATCAGATTTGGTTTTACCATCTTTGAGAATTGGTGGTAAAGGAAACTTCTTTGATTGATTAGCTAAGTGCCATATGATTCTTGATATACTGAAATGGCTAAGTGTAATTAGCCTGTTGTACAGGTCCTTTGTGGTAACTCTGGTCTTGTAACAGAGTTTCACAACATTTGTTTGGAATGAATATATTGTATGAGAAGAGCCGTAGACTACAAGGCTCCTCTGTTCAAGTAGATAGACCAATGCATTTCGCTTCTTTCTTTTCTACAGGAGATGTATTCTGTAGATTTTCTTTTCAATGTTGATTCATCTGTAGTAGAGCCGTTAACACAATGGTTCCTCTTAAAGCTTTATGATTCACATGGCACGGGTTGATTGTGTTTCAAAATATGTATGAAATTCTTAATACATATTGACACAAAATTGGTTGCATCAAGTGTGGGTGGGACAAGGTTCATTTTATCCTGAGATGTTGAAACTCCCTTTCAAAACTCATCTTATAGTAAAACTCATGCATTAATATGCTCCGTAATTTGGCCAAATTTTGTGTTGATGAAGGGGAAATTTCATAGAGATGCTGAATCCATCAGCAGCGTATCCTTTGGCGACCTTTTCGAAGAACCAATTGCAAGATACTACCAATCTCCTTTAACCAAAGCAGTGTCATTCTTTAGGCATCAAGTTTTTGGGTATGAGCCGATCGATAGTGATCGGCTCATACCCAAAACCCAGTTTCTGAACATGATAGCAAGGCATGAGCCATTAAAAAGGGCAGTAAGATTTTCAACAAAGTGCTGCAGCTGAAGTTAACAGGACAAATATCAATCACAAGTTTGAGATTCCTAAAACTTCTCTTTGTCAGATGATCTTGTTTTTTCTGTTAACAACTAAGAATAGTTGAATTGATCGAAACCTTGGTACCAAGCGCAGATAGCTGGCGTCCATCTTCATTGTGGATTGTGAAAGCTTCCTTTACACTAGTTGATTGCTCTTCAAAAGTCCAAAACCAAAGCTTTTGGCCATGTGGGCAACACCATCACTCTTGACCACATAAATTGGCCCTTAATCTCTTCGTAAACCTGCAGCAGCAGACGTTTTGTCCATTTTCAATGCCATCTTTTGCTTTATTTTTGCATTTTTTTCCTTTTGGTCAGTCTAGTCTCTCTCTGTATCTCAAGTAGTGGATATTCCTTCATGTTTACACTTTGGAGCTGGGAGAAAGTTCGAAGGGTGAAGTGGGAGTTGTCTGGGCCCTTTTCAAATCAATACCCTTCTACTTCCACATGCAATCTAGGACAAAATATGGATAGAAATTCCTGAAACATGGAGATCAAGTGCCCCCAAATCCTTCATCTTTTTAATTTTCCCAAACGCATCGAATGTATTGCAATTTGGATAACATGTGCTAATATATGGTAGAAAGTTTAATTGGCTCCTTGGAATAGTTTTTTACTTCAAAATTTAATCTTTTATTCTGAGTCACGCGTTCTGACTCAAAAAACAAACAAACAAAAGGAAAGAAGGAGACAGAAAATAGAATAAAACTGACAAGTTGTCCTGCTTGCGGGCTCTTTCTACTATAGATAATCTACTCTGCACATTAAAGTTGATATTTGGATTCCAGATATTAGTTGTTTCTGCCTGTTCGAATGATCTGATACATTTTGTTGACACAATCCTTCAACCGAGAGATGCTTTACTACAGAAAATGAAGAAGTTCCGACGCAAAGCTTTTGTCGCTGAAACACTATGTTACCAAGTAAACAGGTCCATATGCCTTGACACCATGAGGATTATTAAGCTGGTCGAGACACATATAAGGTGTCTCATTCTCCACCCTCTTTGAATGGTTGAAAAGATTAGTCAGTGGCCCAGATGTTTGTCGCCGATGCCTTGCATCGACTCCTCTGCCACTCCCATATATAGGACCGGAAACATGACCCTTTCTTGGATTTGAAATGTGAGAGCTATTTGTCGGTTCCACGGTAGGCTTGGTCTTTTTCTCAGCTTTCCACCATTTGAGGAGAGTGCGTTTCCAGGACCTCCTGCTCTTTTTCTCTTCTTCTACTCTTCCTTTTCCAGATTCTGGATGCTGTAACGGGGACTGTAGATTCATTTCTCTTGCATGTTGTCTAGCTTCTTCCAAGAACTGATCGTGGTTGTAAACTTGTAACGTTAAAGTAAAAACTAAAAGACACTCTTAAGAAAGTTTCTCCTGTCTCCTCAATGCTAAACAGCTACATAGAGATGCTTAAAACAGTTGTTCAGCTAATGAGAAGTTTAGTTTTGTGGATCAATCGAGGGCTATAGCCCGGAGACCCTTTGCCTTTATCCAATATCACATCTCACAAAACTTGGTGTACAGAAAACTAAAGATTAGGGGACAAAGACGAGTATTCTCTCTCTTGCTAAATCTGAAATGTTTTTTTTCTGATTGATATCAAGTTTCTATTTTATGTTAAGAAACTAAGGTGAGAAATTTAAAATAAACAAATAAAACATGGAGCACATAAAAAAGGAGAAGTGGCTAAAAGCTCAGACAGGCTGCTTACCTGTGTAAAATCAACTTCAGGATCAAATTCGTAGGCACCATAATCGCTTGCCTCGTAATGTTGGTACGTTGGAGTTTTATTCATGGTTGCCTGGAAATCTTTCGAGTCAATACCATAAACGAAAGCTTTCAAGATCAAATAAAACGAATACAATCAAAAGGAATCACAAAAAGGAACGTCCGGCATGCAAAAGAGGCGAGCCATTACTTGTATTTTGTAAAGGAGGGTAGTGGAATAAATATATATATATATTGAAGCATAAGCAGCTAGTGATATTACTAAGAGACAAAGAGGTGAAGTGAAGTTCACAGCTGTCTGTCTACCTTGAGTTAATTTCTTTAGTAAAGAGAGGAATAAGCACAGAGAAATAGATGCGATATAAAGAAGATGCCATGTCAAATTGAGATGTGTCCTCTCCTTGTGGAGAACAAGCTACCGAAAAAATTTTAATTTTTTAATTTTAAATTAATTTTTTTTATATTTTCAGATTATTTTAATATATTAATATCAAAAATAATTTTTAAAAAATAAAAAAAATTTAATATATTTTCGAATAAAAAATCCATTAAAAAACGTCATACTTGTTATGGTTATAGGCCGAGGAAACAAGAGCTTTTTGGTAGTTGAAAACTGAAATGGCAATCCAACCTCTTGGTAGCAGTATTTGGTCAGGAAAGGACAGGTGGGTAAATTGGTTGGAGAATTCACCATGGACAAAACACATAGCCAAAAGTAGCACTCAGAAATCAGCAGAAAATCTGGCCCGCTAACAAATCTTTTAGGAAAAAGAAGGTAAATAAGATGGAATCATTCCGATTATTACTTTCCTTTCAATTTAAACGTACTCGTTAAGAAAGGGTGGAACCTAATGCTTGTTTGCTTGCAGCAGCTACTACACTTTTGAGGACCAAACAACCCCTTATAGCCTTGAATATGGACTTGGAGGAGCTGGCAATGATGACAGGGACGAGAGTGGAAACAGTAGAGGAGCCAGCCAACCTAGGCTTTAAGCACTAGTGCAAATTGATTTGAGATGCAGGCTCACCACCGTTAAATAATGGTGATGGCGATCATAACAAGCAATTATTATGCCTGAAAAAGATGGAGAAAAGGGCCCTTTTAATCCAGTTGAGGGGATGTACAAGGTTACCCACTTCATTTCTGCCGCATGTCACGGAGTTATTTGGGCTGTCATAATTTAAGGTTTTGGAGTCAACGACGAACAGCCTCGAAACTGAGGTGTGGTTGGGGACTGTAACCCACGAATAGTCTACAGCACAAGCTCATGCTTGCTGACCTTTCTTCTCCTTTTCTACACAGCAGAACTGTCACGCCGGAGCAGAAATGGAACGCATTCCGTTTAAACAGGTCAGTTTCTTTGAGCCAAGTAAATTTGGCCCCCAAAAATGAGGTCCCTGCGATGGAAAACAAACCATTCTTCGTTTCAGGATGGTTGCATAAGAAGCCCTGTCCTGAAAAGGCATGGCCACTGACGACTGATATTATCATGGAAGACCCATATCATTAGCTCAGATTATTTACAGCAATTTGCATCTGGGTGTGTGCTTTTTTCGCGTATAGACCGTAAGAATCAGGAGGCTAAGTGTGTTAGAGCATCACATGCTACGAACAAAATGAACCATAGGGTAAGGTAACAGTGCTGGCCAAATCAATATCATTAAGCAAACTATAAATAATCAAGTGCACAGACAAGGGATCGTTTTTCTTTTGACTAGGCAACAGAACGTGGTATGGCAATGATAATGTTTTAGCAGTGACCTTGAACAGAACTTCGAAACAAGAAGAAAACAAAGAACACCAAGCTGAAGTACCAAACACAACCCCCCCAACAAAATTGGCATTACGATAGCATCAGAAGTATGCAAACTTCAAGCATTAGAACAGCCTGCCGACAGTAATATTAGCAACAGTCAAGAGACCCAAGTGGGCCTCATCAGCATCGACCCCTGTACAATTTTCTGGTAGATACACGGCATCAAACCTAAAGGAGGAGCATTTGAAGAGTAGTCTAGAAAACGCCTGTATTACCACTGACCCTTCTAACATTTCCATTGTCCAGTCTAGATTTCAAAGTTGAAGCAGAGGCAGCGCCATCACAACACCAAAGATCGAAACCAGCAACAACATCATCCAGGTTGGAAATGGCTGCTTCCTGTTTCTTCTCTCATCCTTTGGGGCATCTACTCTTTTCGCATCTTCCACTGAAGAATCACCGTGCTTTTCCAATTTGGCTCTGGATATATCTTCTTGTGGTGCCTGAGATGAAACACACTGCTCAGAGTGCAGCTCCTGGTCATGCTTCTCTACATACTCGGGAAACAATTTCCTGAATGCAGCACTGTCAAGAAGGAGCACATCAGATCCGATTAGAATTTAAACTAATTGATTAATTCTTGAACACAAACATTAATAGATTTTAGCTTCGAGCAAGCTAAAGAACGCATAAAAAAAGTAACATAATCATAACTACAAAAACATTGAATCCACTGCCTTTATGGGAACAGGTAAGGATAATGGTGTGATTAAACAAGGAGCACATTTTGACAATCACTTAAACTAAATCATTGGCCCGTGCTACGTTGTGAGTCAGATCAGTTTTTTTTTAACATAAAAAATTATCGAGGCGTTGCTAACTTTTTTTTCCAGCAAAAAAAAAATATTAAATTATTTGGGGATTCACCCGATATGACCCGTTCAATTTGACAGGTTTAAAGACAACTCGGTTGACCAATAAAAGCATAGTTTGACTTCAAAAACTTTAAGACATCTTTTTCAAAAAAACAATATTGAGACAACATATTGTATCAATCCGAATCATCACGGGTTAACTTATCAAATCCAAACCCTTGATCATGATAACTCCAACAGAAAGTAAATCGAACAAATTATAAAGATAAAGTTTAATTCACAACCAATCCAATGTTGAATGATAAAATTAAAAAAAAAACTTACAAAAACAACTCAAGTCAAACCGGATTAACTTATTAAATGAGGATGGGAAAACCTTATAGAACAAATTATATATCACAATTCTCAATCAATTCAGCTTTGAATGATGAAATTAAAAAAAAAATCAATTTTAAAAAGGACTAAAAAAATTACTTGAGTAAACTCGGGTTATCCCACTAACCTCATGGCTCGGGTCATGAGACCGGGATAACCTCACAGAAAGAAAACTTAAATAAATCATGAAACTTAATTCTCAATCAATAAAATGTTGAAAGATGATATTGAAAAAAAAAATCAATTAAAAAAAAAACTCGAGTCAATCAAGTTAACTCATCAAACCCTTGACTCGAGTCATAAAACTAAGATAAATCTATAAAAAGCAAATTAAAACAAATCATGAAGCTCAAATCTCTAGCTAACCAAATATTAAAGGATGAAATTGAAAAAAAAAACATAGATTAAAAAAAAAGACTACTACAATAAATAGTGATTTGTGAGGTGGTGCATAGGACAATAACTCATCTCTTTTAGTGTTCTGTTAATAATGCAAACCCAAAGATAGGCATGCATGAAAGGCAACGACAACGAAGCCTAAGTCCTCTTGCATCATTCCACGAAATCATAAATCAAATCCACCTCAATAAATAACTGAAGTGTGAATAAAGGGAAAAAAGAAATGCATGGTGATTGGGGAAATGGTCCAAATGGATCCTCAGATAGACAAGAAAAGCAGAGCATTGTACTTACTTCTTACAATTGAAAGCAAGAGAATCCTTTGCTAGGCGTCGCTTATCAGCAGCAGTAGTGTTCACACTTCCTGTGGTAGGACTGTTGTCCGTCTACATAGTAAAGATGCATCCTTGTTTGAGAAAATAGTCTAGGGAAAGTAATATAAACTTAAAAATGCCTCCAAATATGGGTTCCCAAGGAACTAATACATAGTTTAACCACCTTTTGTCATGAACCAGACCAAAATTACAGTAACAAAAAGATAATGCCAGCAAAACACCCAAAACCCATCCCACACAAGTTGAAGGGAATAAGCCAAAAAATAAAAATGGAAACTTTTAGCTACAAGTAAATTATGCAAGTCTGATAATTAATAACAACAAAACAGATTCTGAAGCAAGAACCAGCCTTAACAAATTACTACATTGAAAACATTTAGGAAATTGAGAGCCACAATTAACTCACCATGAAAGAAAGAAGCCCTGTAAGTATACTGCAGCAATGAAATAGGAAGAATGTTAGACCAACGATCTATAATAACTAGCTCTTTATTATTTAGAACTAATAATCCAGAGAGTTAGAAAATTAATTGAAAAATTACACTTTAAGCCTTAATCTGTTTTACCTTGATACAGACCACATGGGGTTCCAACTCTCTGGATGAACTGGAAAGCAATAAGATCAGGGTAAACAAAACCAAATATAAAAGATGGCCAAAAGTAAAATGTTGTAAGCATAGCAGGGTAAAGAACTTACAATCACTCATGGATAAGCATATTTTCTTTTGAGTCATGAATCGCCCATTGGGAGTGATCATGCTACATAGATAAAAGCCACAAAAGTTAGAAGCAAGCCTGAACTAAAATATTTAAAGAGAAAGACACGGGGAAAATGATATTCTGGAAAAACTTAAGCAGCAATAAAGAAGATTACATGATTCCAGGAGGTTTATAGGGATACTCTGGAGGAAACTTGATTTTTCCATAATAATATCCACCTTATCACAAGGAAGTCAGAATTTCCGATTAGAATAACAAAACAAGTGACACTACATTTTTCACTTAGCAAGATAACCACACTATTTTCTGTATCATGTATTGAATCAACAACATGGCTAGCAAACCTGCAAAAGGTGTTCCTTCACTTCCCTCCAACACATAATCTGAAACATAAAAGTTACATAACATCAATATCAAAAAACACCTCAGTGAATTAAGACCACTAACAGCAACAGAGAACAAAAAAAAGAAGAAGAAGAAGAAGAAGAAGAAACACAACACAAAAAGCAACAGAGCAAAATAAAAAATAAAAATAAGAAGCAAAAAGCAAAATGACACAAAAAAGGTTGAAAATGGAATCACTATGTGCTATGGATGAAAGAACCATAACTCACAATCATCTGTTAAGAAGGCTAAAATTTTCCTAAGTAATCTCTTCACTTTCCTAAGCTCTGTCTTCAACTCATCCCCATTCCAAATAACAATTGTGCTATTTCATTGTGGCATTCTTCCTAATACCAAATTATACTTAACACTAGGAGAAATGACTGTTCGAGATAATATCAGATGCCTTCCCTTATATATTTGGTTGTATCAGATACAGTTGTAGATCTGAGATAAGTACTCTTGGTTGTAACAAGTACTTAGCCTAGCTTAGATAGCTATCCTATTGTTTTGTAACCTGTATCCTATTGCATGTGTATATATACACAAATTATTCACAGCCAAACCTATTGTTTCCTTTATATTTCTATTTCTTCCAATGACATCTCACGGCATCATCAGCCAAGGCTGTAAAATCTGCATGTATTCATTCTTAAGGATGAAAAGTAACGTTTCTGGAACCTTTAGCATCTCCTTCATGTATTTAATGGAGGAGCAACAGCTCCACAATTGTGAACTAATCAAGCAAACCAGTAACAAACTGGGAAGCAGTCACAAGTGTTTTGCATCAACTTTTCCACACAAGGTTTGGAGTTTGAATGAGTCCAAAGACACAGAATTCAGTGTTTCAGCGGTTGCCTACAATATCTTGTATGTCATGATTCTTCTGCCAAATCTCCAGTGACATTTGAAGCAAGTCTAGACAGATGATTAGATATTGTAATTCTTTTACCCTAAATTTAGATTGCAATAACTCTAGGTCACCACTCATGTCTACAAGTAGATGATGTAAAAAGCTCAGAGGAATTGGATATATATATATATATATATATATATATGAAAATTTCAGAGAAGGAAACAAAAATAAACAAGAACTTACGCCATTCAAGAATGTCACTTGGAGAAGGACGGGCAACAACATGAGAGACTGGTTCCTGCAAATTCATTATTATAAAACAACAACAAAAAATCAGTGTCGAATGATGAGAAGAAAAATGAAATGAAGTTTCATCCAGCAGTAAATGGTTGGTATTTGGTACTACAAAGACATTAAAATATCCAGACTATCAATAAAACATCGGGTAAAGGAAATAACAATCAAGCAGTAGATACGCAACCAACCATGTGATCAAAAATCGAAAATAAGCTACAAAGTAAAGTAAAGCAGCCGATGAAAATAAAACATAATCATCCATCTATCATAAGAGACTACAGTGTATCGAAAAGGATGGTGTACGTTTGGGAAACTGAAATGAAAACCCTAATGGGTAAAATTGACAGTCCCAATCTCTACTCTTCCCCCATTAATTCACTATGAAAATAGCACAAAATGGACTACATAACATGATAAAAGCATACTTTACAGAGAGCTCTATATTCCTTCTGGAGTCGCTTGACACACGATTTCTCAGCCATGAATCAGGTACCTCCTCCTTTTATTTCCTTGGAATGATAAAAAGAAACAGAAATTTATTATAATACTAACTAAAATCATCATCACCATCAACCACTAATCAGGTCAAACTTAGATTATCATTATTATTATAACAAAAAAAAAGCAAGAAAATCGATTAAAAGAAAAGAATAAGGAATGAATCGAAGTTAACCCTAGATGAAATCTATCAGATAGATTAAAAAACAAATAGTGAGAAGAAGAGGAATTAGAAATCGTTACCTTAGTTGATTTAGATTAGATTAGATGAGATCAGATCAGATAACAATTCAATTCAAAATAAGAATCAGATGTCAGAATCCAAAGCTCAAACGAACAATCGAAGCAGAAGATTAAAAAAAATACAACTCATGTAACGGCAAGGGGGAGAGAGAGTTTAAGACCGTAGATACAACCTTTTTATGTTATGTTTTTTTTTTTACTTCATTTTTAAATAATTTTGTAAGGGTTGGATGGATGGATCATGGACGGACGGACGGAAGCTGAGAATATGATTGGACCGTTGTCGGTGACAAAAAGACTTTCAATTTGTTGATGTTGAATTTATCGAAGGAGGTGGTTAAAAATATTTTTTATTTTAAAATATTTTAAAATAATATTTTTTTATTTTATAAAATTTATATTTTATATATAAATAATTTAAAAATATATAATTTTTTTTTTTATAAAAGACTGTAACATGTTATCAAACACTACCATGTTACAATTACAATTATGTTACGTTACAAATTATATTATAATTACTTTACGTTACAATTACGAAGAGATGAAGAAGCACTGTATACCCAGAATTGAAGCATTTTCTACTCTACTTATTAAATTATTTCTTTTATATTGCGTTGACCAGGAATTATTAAATTATTTCTTTTATACTGGGTTGACTAAGAATTTAGTATGATAATTTATTTTGGTTAGTTTATTATAGGGTTTTTATGATATATAAAAAATATCTTGATATTAAATTAATTAATTATTTAATAAAGTAGAATTTAATTCTCTTGCTTAGAACAAATTAAAACAATAAGGGTCAAATTTGATATTAAAACAAAAAAATAGTTTTTTCATTGTTCATGAGGCATAAATTATAAATTTTAATCCTTAAGGATTTTTTGTTTTTCATTCATCATCCTTGTTTTTCTAGGTTTGAACCTCTTTTTATTTGTTTTACATTTTAGCCTCCCAATTATATAAGGAGAGAGAATTACAAGAAAATTATTTGAGAAATAAAGTTATTGATTGTCAACTTTTTAGCAACCAAAAAAATCAATCTTGATCTTAAAGGTTTCATTTAAAGAGAAAATATTCATTTACAAGTATTTTATCCCTCATCTTACTATAGAAAGTAAATTGAAGCTTTTTTTTTTTAATTCGAGATGATTTTTTTATTAATTAAATGTTACTTTGAGATTATATATGAATTTATTGAGGTTTATGAAGTTTTTTTTTTTTATATTTTTAAGTAAAAAAAAGTTAAAACTAAGATTTTTTTTCAAAAGTTAAGACCAAACTTTCTAGCCGCTCAAGGTGGCTGAAAATATAACCAGTGAACGACATGTTGTATACTTTTTTTATAAAAAAATTTGAGTGGTCGACACGTTATACACATATTTTAAAAAAAAAGATGGTCAGGTGTTAATATAACCTTATAGACCCACATGTCTAGCCTTTTTTTAATTGGCTAGAAGAGCTGGCCATCCAAGCCTAGATGCCTTGCCTTTTTATCTTTAGTATATATTTGAGATATTATTTTATTGAATATCGTTTATTTTTTTAATAAGGTTATAACATTTTTTTTTTAATTTTAGCTAACAGTTTTTTTGTGCAACTTTTTATGATAGTTTTTTTTCTTAAATTTCATTCGATGGCTTTTCTATGCATGTTTTTTTTATTAATATCTTATTAAATAAAAATTATATTTCAAAAAATAAAGTTATTAAATTCAACCAGGTTCATGACATGGTTACATGTTTGGTGGGATAACTCGAGTTGATTCGGGTTGATCCAAAACATGATTTTCTCAATATTCTTAAAAAAATTTTAAAAAAATATTGTTTATAATTTTTTTAAAATTCAATTAGGTTTTGACAAGACTGATCAAGTCGTGTTTGGACCTGTTAGGTTAAACGGATCGTATAAAGTTAATTTTCATCCAGTTTAATTTGAAATTTAGGTCGTGTTTAATTTTTTTTTGGCGAAAAAAAAGGGCTAAAAGCCCAAAAACAAAACTATGTATACCAATTGAAATTGCATAAACCTATCAAGTCATTTTGCTAAGTTTTGCTTAATACAAACCATGAGGATGAGTTTCTTTCTATTGAAATATAAGGAAATAACTAAAATGTGAGCTTTTTCCTCATAAAACTAAAATGGGAATTTGATGCAACCTTACCATGGCTTTATTTTCTTCTTCTTCTTTTTATGCAAATTCATAATATTGAACCTCTTCACTCATTTTTTTTCAATTATTTTTTTAAAACAGGTACTTGTCAAGTTTCGGTGACTTGAATTGTTTGATGACGTGGCTTGTTATGATTGATAGAGTATAGAACTTTTGATAAACTTGGTTCCATGTGATTAATTTTAGCCAGCTTTATACCGACATGTGCGTGAGTGCGGAAGGGTATAGCCTTACATGGTGCTTGCGCCAGTCATCAAGAAATATTCGTGATTGTCGGTCGACTTTTGGATTTATTTTTTTTTTTAAGAGTTCCGAGGCAGCAGAACGTTGGTATCTTATCCGAGAAGGTTTTCTTCTTTCTTTTTTATTTTATCCGAGGGCTTTAAATATATATATATATATATATATATATATATATATATATATATATATATATATATATATATATATATATATATATGTGTTATTG
>Ga0325405_1004694_pt1 | contig 13910 bp, 10 predicted proteins | sample PopdelMetagenome_21_FD_205663 | JGI IMG/M metagenome (GOLD analysis project Ga0325405, IMG submission 205663) | Populus deltoides microbial communities from Bellville, Georgia, United States - Xylem-Control-R2 | ecosystem: Host-associated > Plants > Phyllosphere > Stem > Wood/Secondary xylem... | reverse complement strand
TTCTTGAAAATTCATACCTTTTAACGAACTAGACCAAAGGCGAACTAGACAAAGTAAAACCGACATGAGGTTTTAGTCTTCCAGTCTAAACCTACAACTATCTTCTCAGCTCCATAAACATAGAACTTAAAGATTGAAACTTCGTATAAGAAACAAACCAAACATTTAAAGGACAAAACAAAACCCACACGGGGTTTCAGCCTTCCAGTCTAAACCCACGATTATCTTCTCATCTCCATAAACAAAGCACCAAAAAGATTGAAACTCTGTACAGAAACAAACAAGAGACTTACAAGACAAAACAAAACCCACATGGGGTTTTACTGTTCTTATCCAAACCCATGATTATCTTCTTAATCTCTCCAGCTCGAGAGAAAAGCTCATAAACTTGCTCTTCAGTAGAATAAAAAGACATGTTACCAATGTAGACAGTTGTTGAGGTTTGAAGTGCCTGTTCAAACTCTTCTTGATTACCAGGAAACCTCCTGTCTCTATAAGCTGATAGCTTTGTTAGATCCTGAAATTGAAAAAAGAAAAAGAAAAAAAAAAGAGGTGATTATTTATAAGAAATAAAGTCTAAAGGTTGAAACTTTTTTGTGTTATAGTGAATTTACCTTGAAGAGGGAAGCCATTGTTTCTGAGTTGAGGAATTGAAATCTTGAAAAATGGAACTTGGGAATTTGATTTTACGGGCTTTTGTAGGGGAGGGATTTTTGTTTCCTTATTGGGGGGTGTTTGGTAATTGGTGGTGTTGAATTCAGAAATGGTTTTCTTTGTGTTTGGTTACAGGGGCTTTGATTGAAAGTAGAATTTGAACCCTGTCCTTTGGAAGCCGGGTATAATGTAATGTAAACGTTATTTTAAAAAAAATTATTTTTAAATAATTAAACTTTTAAAAAAAATTAACAATTTTCAAAATTATTTTTTAACAGGAAAACAAAAACAACAACACATTCCTAAATTTCCATAGGGTTTAAGCTTTCCTATTAACAAACCCCTACCAAAAGCAAAAACAACAACCTTCTCTCATCTGAAAAAAAAATCACAAAAATGGCCTCATTTGCAGCCGCCAGATCCATTATCCGGTCATCCGCCGCCCGTAACGCGGCGGCCCGCTTTGCTTCCCAGTCCAAATCAAAGCCTAAAGCCTCCCCCTTTGGCCTCAACTCCACCACGAGCAAACCCATTCTCAGGTCACCATTACCTCTCCTTTTGTGTGCGTGTGTATTGATTTATTTTGATTTAGAAAGATCAAAACTTTAATGAGCTGTTTTGCTTTGAATGATTGAAAGTGTTGATGTGATGTTTTGTTTTTTATATTGTTTTGGTTAATGAAGGAGGAGTCCAGTGGAAATGAGCTTTGCTGTTGAATCAATGATGCCTTACCATACAGTGACTGCCTCGGCTTTGATGACTTCGATGCTCTCCATTTCTCGCTGCAGTTGTGGCTGGCTTCTTGAAGGTATAGAAAAGATTTGATCTTTTTGGTTTATATGTTTCTGTTTTATGATTGATTGTTTCTTGATTGCGTTTTATGTTGGTGATGTTGCATAAGTTTGAATTGTTTTACTTGATGATTATGCTATACTTTTTGGTAGTTTTGTGTTATTCTTTTGAGAAACTGTTATGGAAATTGGAATTGTGGTATAAAGGGATGGAGCTTGTGGTGGTAAAGGTAATTAAGAAATGGGGTAACGGTAAATTTTATGTGTCTGACATGTGTGGTCATTCCGTTTTCTTGTGTTCTAGGTAGTTTTCGTATTCTATGTCTAACCAGTGGGTTTTATTCTTGAATTAGGTATCTAACAACGTTTGTAATCCTCCTTGATGTTCTTTTTCTTCCTTTTAATTTTCTGGTAAGTTAGTGTTTGCTGGATTAGGCTAGTAGTGAATGCTAGGCCATGTGGTTAAGATAAATCGTTTAAGTTTATTTGCCAAGCCCTCTCAATCTTGCATTATCACATCAAATAAATAAATAAATAAGAAGAAAATAAGCCTCTCGTTTAAGTGCTTTGTTTTGATAAAGAGGTGCAAACTCCTCTCTTTTCATGTTGGAGGACGAGTCAAGACTAGATGAAGATCGAGAAGCAAAGATTGAATGACTTGGATTTGTCTTTATTTTGAAGCTGTTAAACTAGGAGGGTTGGCATCATGTTTAGATTAGACAAAACAGTTACTTTATTCGAACTAATGATGAAACATGATGTAAAACTCAGCTGTTTTAGATAAGAATTATATTGTATGGATTAGTATTTATTAAATGATCTCTGTGTTTGACATTATTCTCAAAAGAGTTTTTTGTTGCCTCAGTGCCATCTAACCTATTATTAAGAGTCCATTTTTTTGTATGTGTTTGAAATGTAGTTTTTCTTGTGGAATAATCCAGTGTCTTCCTAAGATATTGAATGAGCTTCCGAACTTAATACAGATCATTTGTGCTAATTAAGAATTTCCATGAATATATGAATAATGTAACAACTGCATGGTGCAGGAGCGTAATGGTAGCTTGACCTAGACTCAGCCAATAGGGGAAAACATGGTGGATGTATTATATGGATGTCTTGTCAACCTTGAATTGGTTTTGCTGGACAAATAAACAAATGGAGGGCTTGGCAGCTACTGTGGTGGCCTGGCTGTTTCCTGTAGTTGTATGTTAGATGGAAGAGGAGTAATTGTATTTAAAAAAATAAAATAAAAGTCCCTCGATATTGAGAATTATTTAGAAAGGAATTTAATTCGTTAAATTGTAGTATCAGTATCAGATGCAATGGGTGAATTAGGATTGGTGATCATTAGCAAGATGATGGATGTAAATATTTGTTGTTTCAAGAACTCATATTGTTCATGTTTCTTTAAACTATTGCCTACAATAAAAGTACATGTTGTTCAAGAATCCTTTTGATAATTTATTGTGATGACATGTAGTTTTAAATGTTCAACTTCTTACTTGGAGTTTAAATAGTTTGCTTAAGCATTTCTTTGATTAATTTCTCCAAAAAAGAATCAACCTGACCATCAAGGGAGCATACTGATTATTGTTATTCAATCAGCTTGCAATGATGATGTGTGATGAATTCTCAGAAGATTCAAGCAAGTTTTAGTACAAAATTCTGCCTTTAGAAGTTTTGAATGAGCTGCTGAAGAGACTGGTTGGATTTCTGAGCTTCTAAAACCTAGATGAATTAGTAGACTCTTATCCTTCTATAGCTCTAATAAACTACTTGTTTGTCTGATATTTTTATGATAAGATTTAGTTCTCAGCACATTAATTTGAAAGATGTATTGCAGATTCATTCAGTTATAGTTTTCACTTTTTTCCCTTTCTGAAGCTTTTGTACTGTTGGTGTTGAAAGGTGATTTATGCTCCCTACTAATTTCTTGTATTTAATCAGCTTGCAATGATGATGTATGATGAATGTGCAATGGGTTCGGGGAAGTTTTGTTCAAAAGTTCTTGCATCTAGGAGAATGATGCCTGCTAGATTAGAAGTGTTGAATGAGCTGCCTATTGGAAAGTTGACCCTGAAATTGTTTTTTCCCTTTCCTTTCATGTTTTATCTGAGGACAAGACTTTAAGTATTTGTACGTAAGAAACTCTAGGACTTCACTCTTTCCACTAGTGTCATGTAGCCTATAATAGCTGCTTTATTCACTTTGATGGACGTGAACCAAAATGAAGGTGTTTCAAATATTTGCATTTCTGTGTATAGTGATGTTTATCTGTTTCCATTTGTTGTTTTAAGCTTTTTATTACATGTGTGACAATTATGAGCCGTAACTTCATATCTATCACGAATCAATGCAAATCCTTACCCTTTCAGGCTACTTAGGATAAAGTGTTGCTTGAGATACTTTTAGCTCATATCAAACCCCCCTTAGGCATGCTTCATCTTAAGCTCATAAAAACCATGCATGTTAAATTGGGGAGGCATTCGCTCTTAGTGAATGCTAAATGTGTTTTGCATTGCTTTCTGCTGGTAGTAGCCCTTTTGTCCAATGCAAGTCAATGATATCAAATCATTTCTTGTCAGCTAGATTATGCATTGTGCCCTAGATTTGGTTTATTTAGCAGTAGAATTGAGGAATTGTGCATCTCAACCATGAGGGTTTTGGCTTTTTTATTCTGACTTGATCTTTTGTTTGTTTAGGGTTGTAATCTGTTGTTGCTTGATGTGGCCTGGAAGACTCAGTAGATCTCCCCTTGTTTTTCCATTGCTTATGTAGCACCATTTTTCCCCCCTTTAATTCCAGCGTGAACTCGTATTTTTCAGGCCTTTAATTCTCTCTTGGCACATTACATCCCGGATGTTGCGTGTGCATAATGACACGCACCAGTTGCAACTATTACCTGGAAATGACAGTGGCTTCGCCCGCTTGAGTTTGTTTTATGTTACATAGCCCGACCTAAATGAAAATTCAGAGTTGAACTACCTAGCGTTTTGGGAGTCGTTGTTTTCTTGACACTTGCAAGTATTTTTTCCTATTCTCTAATAGATTGCTTTGAATTATTTATAAATGAAATTTGATATATATATCAAAATGAACGATTCCAACCTTGCTAATCTTTTTTGTTTATGAATAAGCACCCATTCTATAAATAATTGCAAATCAGGTATTCAAGTCAGCAAATCCAGAGAACTGGATACGCTAAAGACTGATCCTTCCTATCGATTTATGATCGAAATCACAGAAAGTCAACTATATTAAAAGAAATCTGCATTTGCCAAAGCCCTTCCCCTTCTCGTTTAGATTCATATGCATTTTGGCTGCTGTTCTCTTGGAGATTCATGTTTTATTTTTAAGGGAAACAGGAAACTGAACCCTGACGAACATGATACCAAAAGTTTTACACAGGACAATTGCCTCCAGCATTACTCTGCATGCAAACGCAAACCATGCGAAATCCATGCACCTTGTTGCGAAGTAAACTGGAAATAAAGAGACTGGATTTGGCTAATCACATTTAACTAGTATTTCATTCTCAATCCGATAATTGTTGCATTAACAACGCAATATTGCTAAAACTTACAACTTCTGAGCATATCTTAGTCTTCATATATAAGTTATAGTTCACAACCACGGAACAATAATGAAGTCTTTACTAAATTTGAAATATTCACTCCCATAAGAGACGCTAATCATGCTTGAACAGTAACCAATTCATACTCCACCAGAGAAAGATTGTTATTCTCTCTAACTGCAAAGTTTGCAGGTTCTGCAACTTCAACACGTCCCCACTTGTCTACGGCAAGCCTCATAGACCCCTTGAACATGTCAATCTTGGCATTGCGCAGGATAACAGTGGCACCAGGCTGCATAATGTCAACTGCATAAGATTAAAATGACTGTTAAGAGCATGATATCAAAATGCATTAACCAAAACCTTTACAATCACTGAAAAAAAAGCAACCTAAATGTGTTTATCAACACTCAGATTAAGGAGAGCATGATCAAAGTACTATAGATAGCAAGACAGCCTCAGTGCCTCCCCAGCATGCAGTTTGGGGTGGGGTGGGGCGGGGGGGTCAGGATATGTTTTCCCCATTGTTACTAACTACAAGCACAGATGAAGCTACACTCCAGGAAATGAACGAACATCAAAAAGAAACGAAGACAATCCTCTACCTATATTGATATGCAAGCAAGACCAAGGTGGTCTTGACCCATACTTGGCACATATTAGTTATCAACAGTGGGCTCGCTGACCAAAGCATCCAAATTTTATTTCAAGCAAGTAACAAAAGTAACACCAAGCTAATTTCCTAGGCACCTGAACTAAGCATTCTGGTTTCAAATCAATAAATGACATTCACAGTCCACTGGCTCAAAGTATTAGTTTTGCAATCAAGAATGAATAATTAAGAGTGAATTGTGAATTCTAAACTTCAAGCAATTGTTAAATTCAGAACTATCTAATGCAATGCCTTCTGGAAATCAATAGTGCATTTTCAAAGAAACCACAATTGCGAGAACTATTTAATATATCCAAAAATCGACCATAAACATAGTATTCATTGAGAGAAACTGAAGGGAAATGTAAAGTCGGTGCCTCTATAATATTCTAGTTCAACATGTGTTGTCTTGAAACATACAACACTACTACTTGTGCTAAAATGGCCATCCTACGATCTAGATACTCTTAGGAACCAAGTGTCAATACAACCCAAAACCCATTCTCACCCTTAAAAGGCTTTGCTTCCCAAACACACCTTAAAATTCAAACCTCTATTTTGGATTCTAAAAAATACAAACAGACAGACTTCACAGGCTAGCTTGAACTACAAGTTCAAAGGCCCAACAATGCCAAGACTTTACTTTCCTTCCACCCCATTAAAACAGTGACCCAGACACTGTTCTCTCAAGTCAACAAACCATAACACAGTAACAAGAACCAACAATCAATCACCTTAACAACACACCATCACATCAGCCAGACCTCGTAACCAAAAAAGATCCAAATAACAAATTCATACAAATCAAGTCTCAAAACCCTGAACCCAGAAACCATCAAAGCAAAAAAATCAAAACCCCAACAAAAAAACCAACAAAGTAGCCACCTTTATTGGGTCTCCATAATCAAAACCCAAAACCCATAAATCATTGCTTAAAAAAACCAAAACCCAGAAACAATCTCAATAAAGAATCCTAGAAAGCACAAAAAAGCATAGTATTTATCAATAAAGGAGGAAAAATCTTTCACCTTGTTCATTTCTTGCAGTGAAAACAATACAACCAGTTTCATCACCAACAAGACATTCATTGATTCGAGACGGGCGTTGAGGGCGTTGAGAGAGAGACATAGGAGCACGACGTGGCTTAGGGACCGGGACTGGTTTAGATTCAAGAATTTTGACAGTGAGATTGTGACCATTGGTGCCAGGCTTGAGTTCTTCTACTTTGATGAACACTGGCTTTCTTTTCTCAGCTGTTGTTGCCATTTTTGATTGATTGATCGATCGAAGATCAGTTGATTTCACACAGAAGAGAGGAAGAAGGATTTCCCAGAGAGGAAGCAAGGCTGTTTCTTTTTCGGATGTATAAGCCTTAGCAGCGATGGTTGTTTATAAATTGAAGGGAGAAAGGAAAAGAAAGGGCAATTAGGGTTTTTAAATGTGTTTTAACTTCTAGGAGAAGTTATGTGGGGTTTATGGCTTTATGCACGTGTGGTGTTTTTATTGCTTTCTGTTGACTTGAAGTCAAAAGGTTTGCTTTTGCTTTATGCTCGTTGTGAGCTTCCAATCTATTTTGCTTTCGAGAATAATAGAGCTACAAATATTTTTGCATCTGAGAGTGATTCTTTCTGTACGGATAATAATGGATAATAACCCGAATCTATCTGAATGGATGGATGGAGTTGTTGATCGGAGAAGATTTTAGGTATTATGTTTAGAATTGTTGTGGTTGTTTTTTATAATATTTTTTATTTTAAAATATATTAAAATGATATTTTTTTATTTTTTAAAAATTATTTTTAAAATTGACATATTAAAATAATCTAAAACATACAAAAAAATTAATTTTTAATAAAATAAATTGAATTTTCAAAAACAAGAATTGACTCGAGTTTTCAAACGGTCTTTTAGTTACGGTATGTGTTTTATATTATGGTATTCAATATTTAATAGTATTTTTTATTTAAAAATATATTAAAATTATTTTTTATATTATCAAATTTAAAATAGATAAAGAATAAGAACGGGGAGTTGTTGGTAGGAGCTTTTGGCCTTGATCTAAAACAAAATCAGGTGTGCTCGATTAGCCAATAATTGTATATAAATTGATTATTCCTATGGTTGTGAGGAAATGGGCCAAGTGTAAGTGTATTTCCAACATAAACTCTTTCATATACTTTATTTCCATTTACTCAGAGCAGAAGATTGAAATACGGTATCTTTTTATTTGTACATAATAAAATGGAGGGATCGTTCTTTGTCCACAGTAAGTGTTAGTTTTATAGAGTACAACACAATGCCTCTCATATTATCTCTGCTTAAAGTGCAAGTTATTGTTGTTAGAAATGGCAAGGATGCCTACTGATTTAGGGAGGCCACTCCTGCCTGTTATGGCTCTTGTTCTCCTTCTGCTTCCCCTTCTACTTGTGTTGGCAGTAACCCCCCTTCTTCCTGGCTAGGCATTAGTTGTTGCCGACAGCATCGTATAATTACCAAAGATATAAATGCTGCAAATAAAACCAAATCTATGTTAAGAATCATCAGCTATGTAGCTTTTAACAGCTTAAAAATACTGAAAATCCATCACAATTACCAGTAAATATACGGGTTTTGACACTTGACAGATTCCAGAAAGCTGTGACTGCTGATGCTCCCACCATCTTTTTGTGAGAACAAGCTCTCCATGCTTCCATCATCCGGCATTTCAAGTGCTCAACTGCAGTATCCCCACAAAAAATTCACTTCCACGGAACCATAAATGGCCAGACAAGCTAACAGCATTTCATTTACATGGAGAGGCTTTGTATACCTTTCTGGTTAATCTGACTAGAATAGCAAGCAAATAGTTTTGGTATGGTGAAGCTAATGAAAAACCCTGCTCAAATTCACAAAGACACGACCAAGATATAAGGAGTAAATTATCAACAAAACATTGATCTCAAGCAGATTTCGTAAACAATTTATCATTATAGTTGACATACCAATTCCACAAAGCCTCCTCAAAGTTACAAGATGACCATACTCCGCACCAAGAAGCAAGAAAGGAATCACCTGTGATCAGGAAATAGAAGGCTCTTTAAATGCCTGTTCCATCAAATTGGAAAGGTTTTTAAGAGTACTCTGCAAAGAAAATTTGGTAATTACTTTGAGGGTCATGGATGGCTCTCCTGAGAATAACTCTCTTGTCTTTGAAATTGCAAGATTTGCAGCTGGAAGTATCAATCTACCCACTCTCAAAATGTCCTCTTCTGTCAGCTTAAATTTTCTGAGCTTCTCAACACTGTTTCTGTGATTACATTATCAGGATCTCAATACTCAGAACCCAAATTAGATGAACTTGAACACAAACATAATCTATTGGCTATTGCAATAACATTGGAGACTTGTACCTTTGACATATCGAATTCGAGAGGAATGATACACCCAGAAACATAAGCCCGAGTTGTGAAATGGCAGAGAAAATGCTTAAAAACATAAAATTGAAGAGATTTAGCTACCTTAATAGCACCTCAAACTGAAAATTTAAAGCAGAAAGAGTAGATTAAGAGATATCCACCTAAAGCTAATCCCTTTAGCAAAGCAGGAAGACAAGAAACATAGGCATCCAAGACCAAACCAAAGACTTGATTTTGCCACATCTTTCCACATTATCAGATCATAAACAACCATCCCAATCCTCTCCAAATTGCCTCCATCACCTTCATCACCTTCTAAAATCCAAAAATCATCATCAAAATAGCACAAATCAATTCAACAAAATCCAGATTTAAAGGACTTGGCAACAAAAAAAATGAAAAAGAGAACACATTTCTACATACTTGGAGTAGTGCTAGAAGAAGGCAATGAGGGGACTAAAGAGAGCTTCTCCTTCTCCTTCTTAGACCGGCCGCTATGTCTTCTCTTTCTCAATTTTCCAACCTCATCCACAAAACCAATCAAGTCCCTTTCTTCCCTACTCTCCACCTCCAATCTTCTCCTTAACCTTCTATTACTCCTTGGTGAAGCACAACCTAAAGAACCCATCTGAGATCCTCTACTTTTGCATCTCCTTCTAGACCCATTTTGCTCTAAAACACCCTCCTCCGGCATCTCATACCGGTCGACAAGACGGTTTCTTGATTTTCTCAAAGGAGAAGGTGAGAGGAGTAGTTGTTCTTGAAGAGGGGGAGAGTTGGTTGAGGATTTGAGTGAAAGACTTGATGGAGTTTTCTTTTCCGACGAAGGGATAAGGTCTAGAGACAGCTGTGGAGGCTTTGCTTCTGGTTCAATAGAGTATGTGATTCTTGACAAACGAGAGGCCGATTTTGCTTGAGAGTTGGGGTTTGACCTATGAGAAGGTGTTGTATCCATTTCTTGAATGCTTTAATGGCAGATTTTTTGGGGATTTGGGAGAGATTCGAGAGAGAAGAAGCAAAGCTTGGTAAATGTGAAGATTTGGAGAGGATTCTTGAGGTTTTTGATTGAGAAAGGGAAGGGTTTTTGATGCTGGGGTTTTGTTGAAATGAAAGGAGCCGTTGGAGAGACAGGGTTTTTGTTGCTTTTTGAATTTTTAGGGTGGGAATTGTGGGGGTCAATAGGGCCAGGTGAAGTGCAACGGTAAGAAAGTGATGGGCCTCTCTATCTAACCTACTCTTTGTTTTGTGGCTTTGTCATGGTGGGATTGCATTTGTTGAAAGTATGGATATTAAACCCAAATTATATATACAGGTAGAATGTCTCATAGGTTATACGGATTAATTAAAAAAATAAAAATAAAAATGTTTTAAATAGATCAATTCTGGATAGAATTCTTTTAACATGAATGCTTTTAATATTTTAAATAGATCAAATATTTGTCAATTAACACACTTGCCTAGTTAGTTACAGTTATGGTAGCATATTTATTTTGAAGTCTTAGCATAATAAGCAAGGATTAATGTTCAACATGAATCTGCTGATGATTCTGTAAAACCATAGTTATCAAACTGGTCAAAGGTTTAATGTTTTTGGTTTGGAGGATCAATCCTAAAAACCATGTTGTTTTAGACAAAAAAAAATTAAAAAAACCAAAATATTATCATTTTAAAAATCCTTGAAATTGACTATGCAGGGTCTCATTGAATTTGATTAGATCAACTAAGTTGAGAAGGTTTAAATAAATCAACTCGGCTTTCACTAGATCAACCTTCAAACTAGTTTGAGATAAAACCTGACCTTGAATACTAAGTTGAATTGTCAGAACGGAACAGGTTTGGTAATGGTGTTAAAAACTATTGTTTCTTGGCATGTCTCTGGCAGAAGGACTTTAACCTTCCAAGGCCATCTTCAGGAGATGATTGCTCAACTCTAATAAAAGTTATTCGGATCTAATTCTTAAACTCCCAAGTAATCCCTGCAAGAGTTGTTGCTCATTAGTGTCTCCATGGGATATCTTTCAAGCAACCATTGGTGTATCAGTTAGGTTCCTTACCAGGCACAAGGATGAGGGATTCTTCTTCAGCTACCCTTCTTGGGTACTAGATTTGCTTGGTCACATTTCATGTTCAGATGGAGACAATTATAGCTCTGTTGATATTTTGGCCTCGTGTTCTTCTTATCTTAACTTCTTCTGGCCCTAGTTTTGCCAGAAATTCTTGGTGAAAGTGGGAAGGCGTAAGTGCAACAATTGGCCTAGATGTTGCCAAGTGTCTTGGTTTCAGACTGATGTATAGGATCCAAGAATTTATTACGTCAGGAAAAATCAAGGAAAGTTGCAAATTTGTAATTCTATGACTGAAGAGGGACAGGAGGGACAGCTCCTTGCCCTTACATACTATTCAAGACTCGATGGACAGTTTTTTACAAGCACAAACATGTAATGACACTTTGATTTTTGATATTTGAAGGAACTTCAGTGACACCATGAGAAGTTGTTGATCTCTTCCAGCACCCCCTCTTCTGATGTGCTTACAGGCAGATGGGTTTTTATTTCTTGACTAGATGGGACAACTTTTGCTGTCCTCTTAAGACACTTTCCATAGTAGATAAGGTAGTGTAGAATTTAAGAAACTTGATGGCACCTTGAGAGATTGTCGGCACCATCACTTGATCTTAGACTTGGTATATCTTATCACTTCCTGCTGTGCCTTTGACAGAATGCTTTCATCCTGTCGAGGCCTTGTTCAAGAGACTGTGGTTCAATGGAAAATGTTATCCGGAGCCAATTCTTCAGTCCCACAGCCACTCCTGCACCCAATTCGTCAGAGATCAAAACATTATTACTGCCAACTTGACAGAAAGCTTGCATCAATCTTCTATGCTCGTGCAACATATTAGACATTGGAGAAACAACCATCAAAGCACACGCCCAGTTATATTAACATCTACCAGATGATTCTAAACTGTTGATGCTTTACCTGGCAGAATAGTCACAGATTCTTCTCTGGCCAGCTTGAGACAGAAGTCCATATCATCACTAATGTCTTCCAGCAACGAAAGATTTAGTTTTACCTGTAACATATATAAGTCATCAGGAATCTCACTTCCATGCTAAATTTTCTTTCAGGCCAGAATTGAGTTCAGGATTGCTTTGTTTTTACCATAGCAAACATGGATCCATCAGGTTTGTGTGGGCAAGTAACACAAGGGATCTCCTTGGTTTTTTCATAACATATATCCGCGGCTTCTCGCATTATGTTAATAGTTTTTGAAAAGAAATCTTCTTTTGTTTTCTCAAAGATTTGAGGAATTGCAGCCTGATAAACAAACCACGGGATTATTGATTGAATGGTATGAGCAAGATATTAGATATCAATAATGCATAAGCAGGCTTAGACTAATAAAATGAACAAGAACACATGATCTTGTCTAACAATAGAAAATCTTGCATATCAGCCTCCAGGAGTGATAAGAATGATATCAAGTATCAATGCTACAGGTTAGAGAAAGTCCAGTCCCTAACAGAACTGAAAGAGAAAAGGCAGACAAATGGATCCAAAGGAACCTGGACAAAGGTTGCAGGGTTACTTGAGATGTTGAAATAGCTCTTAATGCTTTCCACTATCTGGTAAGAATATGAAGGTATTAATTAGACAAGTTGCTTTGCTTCAGAATGAACAAGAACAACCTTCATCTGTAAGAAAAGATGAGAAACAAACCCCATATTTCTTAAGGATGCCATTAGGATCACAAGTTGCAATCCAACCAAATCGCCAACCCGGAACAATCCATCTTTTTGATATAGACCCGAGAGAAAGAACAGGAACAATGGATCCGAACTCCCCCATTGGTACATATGGATTGCTTCCAAATGCTATATGGCCATAAACTTCATCAGCAATCACAAAAATCCCAAGTTTTCTTGCAGTCTCTGCAACCTAGTAATGCGATTGAAATATAAGAGTCCAGTGCTAGCAAATTTTAGCAGCAGCCAAGATAGATTTAGGATACACCTGTACCTTCTTCAAATGTTGGTAAGAGAAGACATTTCCACAGGGATTTCCAGGGCTTATAATAACAATGGCAGCAGTGTTCTCATCTGCAAGGGCTTCAACTGATTCAAGATCAACCTCCCAACCTTTTTCTGGTATAAGATCAAAATGGCGTACTTCAAGCTTGCTAAAACTCGCCCGTGATTCATACAGTGGATATCCTGGTCTAGGAAGCAGAATATTGGCACCGGGACGAGCAAGAGCAGATAATATGACTTCTATTGATTGTGTACAACCAACTGTGAGATAAATGTCATCTGCTGATAGATTGTATGGAAGGTCTGCAGAAAGATATTCCGCTACAGCCCTTTCATAAAATCAAAGTAGAAGCATCAGTTTGGCTCAGCGATACTAATATCTAATGTATAATAAGCATTGGAAAAGAACCCGAAGCAAGTACCTCCTTGCTGGAAGGATTCCAATAGTAGGAGCATAAGAATTGAACTCAGCTGATTGAACAGCATGGACAATAGCATCTACTGCTTCCGGACTGGTCCTAAAGCATGCAAATGCTGAGGGATCACCATGGGAAAGGGGAACTACAGGCCTTTGATCATCTTTGTCAAGATGATCATACAGCATACTCAGATAACCTCTGATACTAGTAGCTGCTGTTTCATCCAACAGCTCATTCCCTCTAATTATCCATTTTGCAGAATGCTCCTCCATTGCTTTGTTGTGTGTGTGAAAGAGAGTGCAAAAGGGAAGCTAATATATAGACAAAGCTTGTATAAAACAAAAGTTCTTCTTTTCCATGAAGACGCAGTGAAAATAGCGCCAAGGTGGAAAAA
>Ga0325405_1004692_pt1 | contig 13912 bp, 6 predicted proteins | sample PopdelMetagenome_21_FD_205663 | JGI IMG/M metagenome (GOLD analysis project Ga0325405, IMG submission 205663) | Populus deltoides microbial communities from Bellville, Georgia, United States - Xylem-Control-R2 | ecosystem: Host-associated > Plants > Phyllosphere > Stem > Wood/Secondary xylem... | reverse complement strand
CAGTTCTCCCCCTTGTGCCTCCAGGACTGGTCCGGCAAATCTTTAAAAAGATGAGAAGCACTGCTTCTGACGGCACGATATTCAGGAAGCGGAACCAGCAACAATGGAGGCCATATTGGTGGGCTATGAATGGGACAAGTCAGCCATTGACCCAAATCTATGAATTAAAAATCAATATTTTAAAAAAGAATTTTCATTTGTTGTTGAAAAAAATTGAAAGAAAATGACCGAAATCGAAAGGGGAAATAGAGCTTTTATTTTTATTGTTCAATAGACATTAAAAACTACGGTTTTATCTTGATAGTGACGTGCATTAGAGGCACAAGCACACCTATGCCTCTTTCTATTTTACCCTCCAAATTTTAAAGTGTTTTTTTTTTATAAAATTAATTATGAATAAAATAAGTAAAATCAAATCTTGCATGATTTTCAGATGAAATTATATTTTTTATAATAATTTTCATGTTTAATGTATGAATTATTATATAAGAACTTCTATAATTTGCAAGATTTATAAAAATATATGCTCATGATATTTATTTTTTATTTTATAAAATTTGTACACAATTTGTTTTTAATCTTTGTTTTATGTTTTTTTTATTACATATAAATTATCAAGTCATGATTTTTATATTTTTTTTTATTAAAATTTGCTTTTCTTTCTATTTAGAAAACAATAATTCTAATATAAAAACCATATTTTTATCAAAACAATAAATGAACATGGAAATGAAATTTTGCTTGAAGAGATAACTTTTTTTCTCATTAATTCAAATGAATTAGATTTTTATAAAGAGATGAATGTTACTAATAAAAAATATATGTGATTTAGTAAAAACAAACAAAAAAAAAACACATTAATAAGAAAATAAAAACCCACCCAATAAAATATATTTTTTTTTCAAAATTTAAATCGTTGTCTTTAGTCCTAATGAAATTTACACCTGCGTTTCTTTTCTTCTTCTTTTTTTCCTTGTTCAAGCCTTGTTCTTCCACTTTCTGACAGAAGCAAGATGCAAAAGCAACACAGTCCATGTAAATTTAAGAGCAGATGTGATGCGACTTGGTTCTAATAAACATGAACAATGATGATTATTTATTAATAGATAGTTTTACGTACAGATGAGCACCATCACAGCAATTTGGGTTGTCATCTCGATTTCTTATTAAGACTTGAAGCAAGGGAAACAATCAAACTCTTGCTTAAGAAAAGAGAGCGATTCAAGGCACTATTTCTGAACTGAAGACCATGAATTGGCGTCGATCCAGTTAAATGCTATGGGGCTCAAAAAGGCGTCAGGAATGCCGAGAGAACTGACCAGGGCAAGTGCATGTGGTCGCAATTCTCCGCAGAGCTTTGTCACTTCGTTCCTCACAGCAGCTGCGTTGTCTGTTGATAAGTACCCATACCGAAGGAATGCGGCGTCTTCTTCCAAACAGATTAAGGCATACATGGATCTCAACAAACCGAGGACATTCTGCAGAGGAAGCAAACCCACAAATTCAGCAACAAGACAAGGTTCTCCCTTCTCCAACATCTTACTTGTTCCCTACCAGACATTTTAGGCTATTTGCTGATGTTCCTTATAGGTCAAGATTTTGGAAAAAGCAATGAAGACTGCAGTAGAATTTCTGATGTTATTAAGAAATTTTAAACATCCCTTCTGACTTTCGATTCACATACTATATCTCATTAGCTCAAATAATTCTTCCATAACCCACTTCCCTAAACTCTTCCAAGTTCTAACCACTCGTCAGATTGCCATAATTTTATTTTATTTTTTTGGTGAATCAGAGAGAGATTTTACCAAGGCATGGTTAGAAGAACTTCAACTCACGTATAATTCCCTTCAAAGCTTCAGATATATGTTTTTTTTTTTTTAATTCTGATGCAAATTCTTTTTTTCCTTGCATAAGAAAAAACTTGTTTCGACAGCAATTCATTTATACCTGACTCCTTCAGTCATGATGCATTCTTATTATGCTAGGACATCACAAAATGGTTTAAAGCTTTACGAACTATATCATTAGGCTAATGTGTAGAAAAATATAGAAAAATACAAGAGTAATTTCTATATTTCTTACCTTCAAGGAACCAGCAGATACATTTGCCTCAGCATCAATGAAGGTCTGCAGAATAGCTCTGTCTGAGAAAGCTCTGCCCAAGTCTTCTGCAAGTTGATAACTCTGGTGCCAATAGTTAAAGCAAAATCTCATCAACAACAACAATCAGAATGACAGGTGTGGAACAGGAAAGCACCAACTTTATTACCAGAAAAGCATCCCTACCAGAATAAATGCTCGCTCTTTGCTTTCTCCCTTTGATTGATATAGTGAAACTTCTGCAGCAAAACGGTTCAGAAGATCTCGTTCCCTCAAGCAGTGAGCATTCATCTGATGCACACAATCGGTTAGGCATATGACATATGTTGAGAAAGGTTAATATGCTTACAAACTTAGACATTACCTGGAATTGGCTGTTCCTGAGGGTAGTGCTTGTAAGATTAGATTGAATTACAGGGACGGGTCCATTCATGTGTTCTAATCCCAAACCTTTGAAAGGTTTGTTTTTCTTCTTTGCAGCTACATATTCTGAAAGGAGTGCCTTGCTGACCTGAAACAAAAATCCACTGCTTCAAACCAAAATCTTAAAGAAGTATGTGCTAGTAAACTTAATTCCATTTAAATTGTAACACATCAGTTTTTGGATGTTCTAAAATGAGTGACAAAAGAATCAAGTCGTAACAAAAGACAAGCTCAAAACCATTGTTTAACTCAAAGCCTTGTTCAATCTACTTGGATTGCACCTGCATCACCACATAGATCTTAAGTCCTAGTCACCTTTTTTTTATGGCTGATAGACAGACACATACAGAATGCTCATAAAGCGTGCCTAGTTGTGCCAACTCCCCCATCCCCACCTTGCAGCCCGAACCGCCCAAAACCAAAAACATAAAAATCTTGATTTTCATCCAATAGTTCTTTTTTTCAGACATTCACCCAAATAAAGACAATACACTGTACCTGCTGCATGAGAACATTGTTGTCCCCCTCGAAAGTTGACTGGACATCAAATTCACCTTTCAGATGACCAACTCGATTTTCAGTCTTCAAGCCTTGTCCTCCACAAGCTTCACGGCATTCCTAATGAACATGAATACAACGAAATTCAGCAAGGCCTTTTACCATAAACCTAAATTTCATATCCGGTTCTATCTCCTCACCTGGAGGGTTCTCATGTTATGCCACGTGAAGATAGCCTTGAATGCACTTGAAACAACATGAAGAGTTTTGGCTGATTCAGGGGTTCTGTTCACGTACATCATTTTCAAGTAATTTCCGCCAAAACTCATAGCATACCTGCATGACAAGGGTTCATTCCAGGGGGAAGAGAAAAGAAATAAGTCAGAATGAGAGTTTTATTTATTTAAATTACAAGCAATAAGCAGCTGCGACGCAGAAGTTCCAAAACCAAGTTGCATGGCCAGTTTACAGAACTAGCATTGCCAAGGGCATTGGAGGATTCAATACAACTGGAGCATCTACTATTCACAGAACTAGTGATGGACTTGAAGATACGATTTTTTTGCACAATAAAAATGGTGTTTTGATAAAAGACAACAATCGGATGACATTTTCTGATTTTCCCAGACCATAGTCTGCAAGATCCCAATCATCATATCAACATTTCACATAAAAACAGAACAATATCTTTTTTATGGAATTCAAGAAAAAGGAAAAAGCCAGACTCAGCAATAAATGACAATGGCTCTATGAGAGTAAACTAACGAATAAACACAATTATTGCACATTACACAGGCAGATGACTGATGTCAAACTAGGGCTTGAGCAAATTGTAAAATTCCTCAGATGCAAGCAATAAACTTGAGAACAATTGAAACTTCACTATTACCATGGATCTTACTACTTTGAAATTGCATGTATGAAGCACAATTTTACAACCCAAAAGAGTTAAATACATTACAAATTTCAGTATGAGTGCATTGCGACTACTTAGATACTTACGACTTAGAAAGAAGAGGCAAGAGTCGGCGTTGATGACTTGGGTAATCAAGCAAAAGGACTTCAGGTCCATTAGGAGTAATAGAAAATGCCCGCCTACTCAAGGCATACCTAATAGCAATTGCCAAACCAATCTGACAGGAGAAGAATGACATCCATATTAATGGAAAATCAAGCAGCCAGTTATGAAGGCATGGTTTAAATACAATACACCATGAACGCAAAGCTTTAATGAGTAGGATGAAAATTACTCTTTCTGATCAGATAATTAAATCCTTTTAATGCATTACTTAGAACTCATCTTCCATGTCATCTTTATGATTTAATTCACAACCTTAATCCAATTCCTTTGATGAGCAAATAGTCTTATTAAAAGTGCATCATCCGCTTTTCTCAAAGTAATTATCTAAACAAAAGAGTTATGTAGTTCCCAATATTGAACCGCAGAACTGTTTTGAAGTAGCCCAATCCAATATGGCTAGTAGAGCTGGTGCATAATCCTATACCTTAAAGAGGAATATGCATTAGCAGTAAACAATCAACCTTACAGAAAATTTTGTAGTCTTCAGTAAATGATTCTCTAAATATAATGAAAACTGCCATGATTCAATACCTTTGCAGAGTAAATTGCACTAGTAGCAATAGTTACACGACCAGATGTCAAAGGGGCCAAGAATGCTGCAAACCTCTGGAAAAAAACACATGACAATTGACTTATTTGTTTGCTTGACAATTAAAGAACATGAAAGAAGCACAAAAGAATTACTTGGTCTTGGTCTTTTATTGCACTCAGATATTGACCATCTGGTGAAACATCAGCAACCGAATTCAACAAGTTCTCTCTGGGGATTCGCACATTGTCAAACCTGAAAACAAGTCCCCAAAATCCTCATTGTGTTCATCATGTGCTAATAAAACAGTAATTGACAAGAAAAGAAAAGTGTGATTAATAAATACCAGATTCGACCATTATCAACACCATTCAAACCAATTTTGTGGCCACAATCAGCTATACGGATGTTTGGGCATATGTTTCCATTTACATCCCTGATCTGGGCTATAAGAGCGTGGACCCCTTCATTCACCCCATTTATGATGAGCTGAGAAAAGACTATAGTGTGTGTTGCATGCTGAATACCAGTAAAATTGTGTCAACATAGACAAAATTGCATATGGAAGAATGAAACAAAGAATGGCCTTAACAGAAAAATGTGTTCAGGAAAAACCCTTACATTAGCAGCCCCCCCTATCCAATATTTCTGAGCTGATTCACATGGGGTATTGATTACAAACTCTCCCGTCTTTGAATCATAAGTTGTGACTGTTTCAATTCCTCGAACCTAAAAACATCAAACAAGGAAAGAGGTCAAATGTGCACAACAGAGCACAAGTAACCACATAGAAACCTTAGTAATGACAGACACAAAAATTGGCAGCCTTCACATACATTACTTCCATGCCCCAACTCAGTCATAGAAAAGCAACCTTTGATTGCAAAAGTCTCAGTGTCTCTTAACCACTTGTCATGGTGGCGTTTTGTGCCCATAAATTGGATAGCACCACCCCTGAAATTAATTAACAAAAAAAAAATATTCAAATTCAGCTGACAAAATTTTCCTCCTGAACCCTGAAACAAGCCTTGCTAAATTGAACAGATACAAAAATTCAACACTACAGTTTTTTTTCTTCCATATTCCTGCTGAATTGAATCCATTACAAGACTTCAGAACTAACAGCCAGTTTTACCATTTTTTCTTCAATATTCCTGGTATATTTCAAAAAAAGTCTTGTTTCAAAGGATTTCCACAGAATACCAAAATACATTTCCTCCATTTTGAACTACCTGCACTCAGTCCAAAAAAGACATGTCCTAGAAAGCAATAAAGTAAACCTCAGTTTCTGTTTTCATGATTCATGATACCTTTGCGATCAGCATTATTATATGTGCAGCGGTTGTTTTTTATGTATTTTTTGCTCGAAAATATATTAAAATAATATTTTTTTCATTTTTTTTTAATATCTATATATCAAAACAATCTAAAAACATCCTAAAAATTAATTTGAAAAAAAAAAATTCTACTTCTTCATTCCAAACAACCAAAAGAATGTCAAGCACAAAATTCTTTAGATTTTAAAGTAGAAATTTCACTCTTTCCCTCAGATTTTCTCAGCAACCAAATAGAAGACAACATAACAGCTCCATATTTACCACTCCATTGAAGCCCCGTAAATCAATAAGAAACTAACAGAAAAACTAACACTAACCCATTAACCCAATACCCAAAAATAATAGCAGAATGGAAAAAAGATATTGCAGAAAGAAACAATACAACCACAAAAAAATAGAAATGAAAACTAATAATCTAATAGCAACCCATTAATCCAAAACAGAAATCAATACAGTACCATAAGAAGAAATGAACACCAGTCTTAATAGCAAGAGAGTGATCAAAAATCTCGATAACTTCAAGCAAAGCCAACTTTTTCAATTCAGCTTCAACCCCTTTTTTTGTCAACCATCCATCAAAAGCACCTCTTTCTAACAAATACTCAATCCTTTTCATGGTCATCTCTCTTTGCTGCTCCATTGTCTGATTATAATCAGGGCTTACAAACAACCTCCCACCTCTCTCTTTCCCATTAAACACTCTCCCTTGTTTGATAACACCAAACAACCAGTCCCTATCCTCTAAGTTGTGGAAATCAAGAATTTTTCTCATTTCTTTGATGTCAAAATCGAAACTTTCTGTTAGTTCTGGTGGGGAGTAGCTTAAACAAGAATTTGATTGAAGACAAGAAGTGGGTTTTGAAGGAGATTGAACAAGATGGTTGTTTAGCATTCTGGTTCTACGTGAAGCTGTGTTGATTGATGATTCTTGCGCCATCTTTTTCTGGTTTTTTGGGGTTTCTGTGTCCAGTACCACTTTTTTCGCAGAGATCAGAAGACTTTTGGAGATTGAATGATGAAGATGTGAAACAGATTAAGTCTTTGTTATAAATAAGTTGTTCGGTGTCTTTTCTTACCGGCAGATAAAGTTGTTTGGTCTTATCAAGATAAGAAAAATGGAACAAAAATGTTAAAAATATAGTTTTTCTATAGATTTTCGAATATTTCACTTTGGGTTCTAGACTTCTAGTGCTAAATATTCTTCAAAATGTAGTTTACCCAAAATACGACGCCGTCGTTTAGCTCGTAGGGCATTTAAAACTCGTTTCCCAAAATTGCGATGGCTGGCAGCTGATTCTGCAGCGTGTAGAGTTTATCAACTTCCAAAAAATAGAAAGAGTAAATAATTAAAATTAAAATAGTCTAATTATATTCTTGATCAAGCTTAATAGATTAGTTTTATTTTAATTAGAGAATAAAAAAACAACAACAACAGTAAATAATTAAAATTAAAAAAAACAAAACTCTAGAAAGCATGCAATCGAATTAAAAAAAATTAAGTTTCAGTTTGAGCAGTGTGATAAATATATAAACTGAGTAATAAAAGGCAAGTCAACTCGTGTTGACTTGCAAAAACTATGATTCAAATTATGAAATTAAGTTAATCCAATAGAAAATAAATTAAAAATAATTATAAAATTTTTTATTTAAAAAAATATTAAATAAAAAAATAAATCAAATCATTAAATCGAAAAAAATATACATAAAAAAACAATAAAATATAATTTCTAATAAATTTAATATTTGATGATAAATTATTATTGTTATAGTTATTATTATTATTATCATAAATTATATTTAGACACGTGACCATTGGAATAAAGGAAAGGGGGTGTCTGGGAGAACGGAATGTACTTGAAGTCAACAAATATATTAATGCTACCATTAAAAAAAAATAGAAGTAATTTTCCAATGATTGTAATGGAGACACATTAATGATGAGTTTGCATTAATTTGGAAGATATTTTATTATTTTAAGACATTCTCAATTTAGCCCCTAGTGTATTATCCAATTCGCAATCAAGTTTCAAACTCTTCTGATTTATTAATTTTGCCTAAAAAATCGACATTTTCGCTCTTCCATCCATTTGCTATCTGTGACAGCTAAGAGATTTCATCCAATTTATATATAATTTTAAAGTGCTTCAATCCAATGCAGAAATAAATCCTTATTTATCATAAAACTGCATTTTATGGTATATTATGAATGAATTCGAGCAAATCCTGTGTTAATTGAACAAGAAAATTTACTTTTAACTTATGAAATTATGATACTATCTAGTTTTTATAGCTTTTTAGGCAAAACTAACTAAATCAAAAGATTTAAAAATTAATTAATAATAGAGTGATAAATAGGGGTGATTATTTTCGGTTCGATTTGGTTTTTATAAAAAAAAGTAACCAAACTGAAAATTTTTTCTTTAAAAAAAACCGAACCGAACCGAAACCGGTTCAAACTGACCGGTTTCAGTTCGGTTGGTTTTTTAAGATAAAAACCGGTTCAAATCTGTTTGGCTCAGTTTTTTTGGTTTGGCTTGGTTTTTTGCCATTTTGCCTCGGGTTTTTTTCAGTTCAGTTCAGTTCGGTTTTTTCAGTTTTAGGTTTATAAAACCGGAACCAAACCAGCCGGTTTTTTTAAAATTTTAATCTGTTTAATAGATTTTTTTCCAAGGTTCGGTTTTTTCAATTATTTTTTTCGATTTTCTCAATTTTTTTACTCACCTCTAGTAATAAATAAATAGCTCAACATAGGTCTTTCTTTTGCCTTTCTTCGGTTCATCTAAAAAGATTTTCCATCAATAAAGTTTTTTTTTTTCCTTAATGATAATAACTAAAAAAATGTGGAAACTAGTTTCAAATTATGATGTCTAAAGTCAACTTTTCTCTTTATTAATAAAAAGTCAATGATTCCTTTTTTATTTTTTTTTCTAGGTACAATTTGTATTTTAATGTAAAAACATTTTTGAAAAAAAAATTATTTTAAATTATTTTTTATATCATTTTGATGTATTAATATCTAAAATAGATTTTAAAATTAAAAAAATATATTATTTTAATATATTTCTCTTTATCACAGTGTGTTACAGGCTGTAAACACTACATAGAGGTATGAGTAATTATTTTCGATTCGGTCTGGTTTTCTTCGATAAAAATAACCAAACTAAAATTTTATAAAATAAAAAAATCAAACCAAAATTGAATCGAAACTGGTTTCAACCGACCTATTTCGGTTCAGTTATTTTATATTAAAAACCGAAATTCAACCAATCAGTTTCGATTATATTCGGTTTGGTTTCAGTTCATTTATTTTATATTAAAAATAGAAAAAACTATATTTTTTTAGGCTTTTTGACAGGCTTGTTTTCTGTTTGGATTTTCAATTTTGTTTTAATTAAACTGGTTCGGTTGAGGTTTTTTAGTTTTAGATTTATAAAACTGAAACCAAACCGAACCGAATATTTTTTTAAAATATTTTAATTGATTTAATTAAATTTTTTTTATGGTTTGATTTTTTCAATATTTTTTTTTATTTTCTTGGTTTAATTGGTTTGTCAAATTTTTGTTTCACCCTTATACAGAGGTGTAATTTCACTATAGGGAGCTGGGCCGAAACGACGACGCTCCCGATATGGTTGGAGCACGAAACTGCAAGGCAATGTGATAACAGATTCTGACGAGTGTATCTCGGTGGGTCTCCTCTGGCCCTGTCATTTCTTGAAACAGGGAGAGAGGGAATATACGTGACGGCTGTGACGGCTGTCTAGGAAAGGATAAAATCATGGCAGCTAAGAATTTAATATCTGTTCATGTTAGGTATGTGTAGGGTATGTTTCCCTTCCATTTTCACATACCTTTTATTTTTTTCCCTTAGTTAAATCGATGGTGTCCATGATGCCCTAAACAACCATAAATAATTCCAATACTCTACCTGTTTAAATTAAATTATACTGTTTTTGTTTTTTCTTAATCAATTAAATTATAACAATTTTAATATAATCAATAGGGGTGTTAAAAAATATTATCTATAATGTTTACATCATGTAATTAGATACAATCCATCAAAATTTGATGATGTGGAAGTTATAGATGATAGTGAATTAAAAAAATCTAAGAAATGAATATGTTGGTTGAGTGGAGGGTTGAGAGTTTTAAAACTCAGTCAACCCGACTCAATCTGTATATTTTATATTTTTTTCTCTTTATATTTGATAGTTTATAAATTGTAGATTTATTTTATTTTATTTAGAGATGTTTCATTTTCAAAGTTCATGTTAGTGGGCTTCCTATTATATTTTTAAAACGTAATAAAAAATAACTTGCCTCTTTACTAAATGACAGAAGAGAGTTAATGGTGGTACAAGGTATAAAAATCAAACCTAACATTGGAGGTGCCATTTATAATTCAATTTATAATTCATATTGTAGGTTTACCTCTAAATACGAATCCATGAAAATTAACAATATAAACCTAATCTGTGAACATCTATAATATCCATAAAAAATCTAGCCTAACCCAATACACACACACACACACTCAGGTCCAAAAAATAACCGTATGGATTGGGCTTAATGACCTAACGATACCCATGAATACCCCTGATAATTAGATAACTTTATATATTTTTTTAAATCAATGGAATCCATGTTGCTCAAGAACGTTTTTCTATTTGGTTTAATGTTAGGTTTTTTGACAGATTAAAGGGTATTTTAGATTAAAAACAAGTTTCATGAGGTACTTCGGATTTTTTTTGAGGTATTTTTAATATTAGTAATTAAAATGATGTCCCATGCTATGTTGTGGACATATCATTTTTTTTTCTAACATAAAAAAATGTATAGATAATGGTAGTATTTTTAAGGAAATAAGAAAAATCCAAAACGTGACTCATTGACTTGATTGAATCTAGTAAGTTTAGTTAATTCAATAATATTATAAAAAAAATAAACAATGAAAATAGATAAATGAAACAAAAAAAAGGACAATAATTAACTATAAAAAATGAGCAGCTAATATTATACTCGTAAAAAGAAGAAAGAAAAGTTCACTAGAAACTTACATTCATTTTGTCGTGGACACCTCCTCACTACTAGGAAAAATTCACTGAAATATTTTAAAGCCATATCAAAAGGCTGCATAACGACATCAAAACAGACCACATGTGCTGCTAGAGTAATGACTCATAAAGCAAACCAAATAAAATATCATGAAATGAGATTCAAGCTTATATTTAATCAATTAATTTAATTTAATTCAAAAGCATGTTTTAAAAAAACTAAATTTAACAAAGAATGATAAATAAAAAGACTTGAGATGACCTAAATTATTTTCAAAATTAGGAGAAAATCCTATAGAAAGAAAATAAAAAAATATAACGAAGGTCAACCTCCAATTAAATAAATGATGAAGGATAAAATTGAAAAAAATATTCTTAAAAAAAGAAAAAAAAATAGGCGAATCACCTACACCTGAGTTAATCTCTAAAACTTGCAACTCATGAAATCCTAGACTTGAGCTTAATCAATAAGCTTAATTCCCAACTAATGTAATGTTGAAAGATGAAATTAGAAAAAAAAAATCAATTTAAATTTTTTATCAAAGTAAAAAATAGCAATAAAAAAAATGATGATCAAGTCTTATAGGGTGAACAAAAACTAAAGGAGAATAAAATCGTATGAAAAATCAATTTAAAAAATATCTCAAATTAAAAAAATAACAATAAAAAGAATAAAGAAAAATTTGACAGATGAAAAAACCGAAGGAGGATGAGATTGAAAAAACATTTTTAATTTTATGAATTATTTCAAATAAAACAAATAGTAATGCAAAAAAACAACCAAATATGTAAGAAAAATAAATTAAGGTTGTTTGAGAATTTAGAGAGTCAGATGTGAAAATTGAGATTAAGAAAGATAAGAAGAAAAAAAGGTTGTCGTCGGCGTTAAATTAAAGGTCAATAAGCTAAATGTGGCTTTAGGATGGAGAGTTCATTGAGATGATTCCAACGATATCAAGGGAGGCCATCTTTGGCCTCCAAAATCTGTCGTACGTGTCGCCAGAACACAATAGACGCACTGACACATGCAATACACGCGTTAGTTAGTTTTTGTTTTTAAATAATATCTATATTTATAAAAAATATCAAATTTCACCTCAATCAATTTGATTATAACTAAAAAACTAGGATGAAAATACCAAAAAGCCCTTGAGTGCCAAATAAAAAAAAATTGTTTTGAAAGGTAATTTAGTCATTTTACTATTATTTAAAAAGTAGAAATTAAAAAAAACCACTAACACAAGTTAAATAAATTTTATTTTTAAAAATAATTTTATTATTTCACCGTATTTTAAAAATATAAAAAAACTGAGTTATCTCCATTAACCTAATAATAACCGACAGATTTTGAAAGAACACCATATTACTTTAAATAATCAATTCATCGATTTTTTTAGAAAGAATAAAATAGTCATTATATTGGTTTTTCTTCCCGTAGCTTTTGTTAATATTTATTAGGAGAGTGTCTATAGAGTATAACAATACTACTCATTGGAGGACCACGTCCAAGAGAAGATAGGCACTCCGTGTCTTGTAATTCTTACATCAGTGGACAAATAAGTGTTCATGTCAAAAGTATTTGTCGAATTTTTTTCCTTCCATCGCATGGTGTTTTGGGATCCTTAGCACACACCAAGTTATGGAAGCATGATCTTCAGTCTTTTATGGTTTTACTAGGAAAGACCAGATCATGTAATGCTAATTACACAACAACTTAAACAGCCTAGGAGACACCTCTTAACATTCCCCAACTACCTTGGGAATTAAACTCGGTCTTTGGCAGATGTAACAAACAAGTGTCTTCAATTCTCATAACGCAATATGAGATCGAGGAAGATGTACCACCATTTTTGAGGGATTTGAAGCCTTTACATTACAAAATGCACCTCTAAATGGTCTTCGTCATCACTATCGACTGTTATCCTTTTTGTTAGTGATTTGATTAAGTTATGAATGTTGTAGCATTACAACATTCATAAATCTTGTTTATAGAAGCCAAGTCAAATGCATGAAGCACTACAAATTGTAGATGACGTCACAACCCAAGAACACGTATCGTTTTCCTAAGCTAGCAAATACAAATGCATTGGAGCATATGCTTCGTTTGCTAACTTATTGTTAGTAAAATAGAGACAAATAATGCCCACTTCCACTATATACTAGTGGGAATAACTTATATCCGGTTAGCACAAGGTCGAGGCTCAATTTAAGGCATAAATCCTGCCGTGATTTATGGCCTTTGCTCCCAGCTTGGTCTATAAATAAACTCAATAAAGAGCTGAGAATGAAGAAGATAGAGAGAGCTAGAGTGAGTTGAGTAGAGAAGAGTTTTTCTCCTCCTCCTTATTTGTATTGTATCAAAGATTAGTTAATACAAATCAGTAGCTCCGTGGAATAGGCCAGTTGCCGAACCACATAAACTTGTGTGTGTTTGATTTCTGGAATTTCCTAACAACTGGTATTAGAGCTTGTTCTTGAAAAAGAAGGGTGTTTGATCCAAACCCAGTAATCAAAGTTCTCAAAACGTGTTTTTGAACATATCATCGTGTAGGGGAAGACGAGATAAATCCATTGGTGAAACTCCGGTGAAGAACCGACGTGCTGCATGCCTGAACGCGACAGCAAGCGCCGCCGTCAGGACTGCCCACGCGCGCCACACTCCTTCTTCACTTGACTACTCGTAACTGAACCGGGTTGACCTAACATGTTATCAACCAGCACAACCATTTCACACAGTCATTCGCCACATCACCTGACCAGCCAGCAATCCACGTCAACACATGCCACGTTAGTGATAATGACGCACGACTGTGCCACGTCATCAAAGGTGGGTCTGGTTTGCTTACATGGACGATACATCATCAACGCCATGTCATCCGTTGGGTTT
>Ga0325405_1004688_pt1 | contig 13919 bp, 6 predicted proteins | sample PopdelMetagenome_21_FD_205663 | JGI IMG/M metagenome (GOLD analysis project Ga0325405, IMG submission 205663) | Populus deltoides microbial communities from Bellville, Georgia, United States - Xylem-Control-R2 | ecosystem: Host-associated > Plants > Phyllosphere > Stem > Wood/Secondary xylem... | reverse complement strand
CGGTCGATATAATAACCCATAGATCTAGTTGCTATTCTAATTAGGGTTTTAAAATAATTTGTGTGGAAGTTAATTTGGTGTAACAAAATCAACATGATGGGTGGATTTAGTTTGTTTTTTTTTTAAATATTAATTTAATATTTTTTTTATAAAAAGTAATAAAAAATAATATTTTAGATTTAACTGGTGAAACTGGTATAATTTATTCAATTTATAATCTAAGTTATGATTTTTAATAACCTTACTTTTTAAATTTTATTTTTTTAATTAAATAATTAAAAAATAAATATTTATAAAAAAATAACAAATAAGATTATCAAGTTGAAATATGTTTTTTTTAATTGTTGTTTCTAATTTATGTAATTTTTTTTGTTTGGACAACAAAAATTGTTTTTTTTATTAGCAACACAATTCATTGAATAAAAAATAACAGCAAAAAACAAATTCCTCAAATATATAGATTTGAAATAAAAAAGAAAGTGAGTGTATTAAAAATAAATCTAAATTTTTTTATTCAAGTATTTATTTTACTTTTGATGAGAATACTTTTTTACGAGGAATATTGTTTTTTATGAAAAAAAATCATTATAATCTTGAAAGCAAGCTTGAATTAAAAAAAAAATCATGAATTGATCATGTCCTAGCAACCACATAAAAAATAAAAAATTTTAAAATTTGATAAATATAATAAAATCATGTAAAAATTTATTAAAATTTTAAACAATAGAATAATTATTTTCATTGAATATTTATAAGGTTTTTGTTGTGCAGGTACATAATAATTGATAATAATTGAAAAAAAATTCCAATCTCATAAAAACTCATAATATTATATAATAATCATGAAAAAATGAATAATAGTTGAAATATGATTTCAAACTTTTTTATAGTACATTTAAATCAAAATACAAAAAAAAACAATTAAAAACAAAAAAACATAGAAGGGGCCAGGCTTCAAGGTCAAATAGATGGGACACGCTCTCTTGGCTTTCCTTTTTTATTTATCCAAGGAGCAAACGACATGTTTTATACAATAAAACTAATTGCATGTCCCGCGCGATCTCGTGGGTCAATTATTTTTTATATTTTATAAAAAGTTAAGATCTAAAAGTATTAGATTTTTTTTACAAATTTATACCCAAGAGTCGTAGGTTTAGTTGCAACGCCTAATCCAAGAGTAATATTTATAATATTAATAATAACATTAAACTTGCGTGGCCTAAATTTAAGTGGGTTTGACTGCAATACCAGACACAATAGCATTAGACGTGGGTCTAGCTGCAAGGTTGTGTCATAAATGTGTGATAATTAAATAGATTAGTTAAAAAGAAAAAAACAAAGAAAAAAAACCAACAGGAAAATAACAACTAATGAAGAAAAAGAAAAAAATATGAATTAACTGGGTTAACCCTTCAAACCAGGTTAACCCGTCATACCTTGAATTCGCATCGTGAAAGTTTGATAATTAAAAAGGAAAAAAAAACTAATGGGTTAACCCAGAATTAACTGGGCTAACTCGTCAAATCAGGTTAACCTGTCAAACCCGGAATCCGTGTCATGAAAGTTTGATAACTAAATGAAAAAAAATTACCATTAACAATTTAAATTAAACAAAAAAAATTAATTAAAAAGAAAAAAACAAAAGGATGAGCCTTTTCACTGTGGACTGCACTGTGCAGTCCACAGTCAAATGTATAAAAACAACAAAAAAACTAAAGGAAAAACTAAAGGCATCAGTCGAGAACTACTTAGAAAAAAATTTAATATTAATAAACTAAATTAATTAAAAAGAAAAAATAAAAGAAAAAAAACCTCTAAGAAGAAAAAAAACTAAATAGAAAGAAATTTAACATTAACAAACTAAACTAAACGAAAAAAAATAATTAAAAAGAAAAAAAAAGCAAAAAAAAATTACAGGTTAACTCGTCAAACCAGGTTAACCCGTTAAACTCGGGATTTGTGTCATGAATGTCTGGTAACTAAATAAAAAAAAGTGAACATTAACAAACTAAACTAAACGAAAAAAATTAAAAAAAATCCGGGTTAACTCGTCAAACCATATTAACTCGTTAAACTTAAGATCTGTGTCATGAAAGTTTGATAACTAAATAAAAAAATTTAACATTAACAAACTAAATTAATCAAAAAAAATTATGAAAATAAAAAACAAAAAAAAATTGACGGGTCAACCCAAAATTAATTGAGTTCACCCGTGAAACCAGGTTAACCCGTGAAACTCGAGATATGTGTCACGAAAGTCTGATAACTAGATAGAAAGAAATTTAACATTAACTAACTAAACTAAATGAAAAAAATTAATTAAAAAGAAAAAAAGCAAAAAAAATATATTTCTGGGTTAACTTGTCAAATCAGGTTAACCCGTTAAATCTAGAAAACGTGTCATGAAAGTCTGATAACTCAAAAAAAAAATAACATTAATAAACCAAATTAAACAAAAAACTTTTTTTAGAAGAAAAAAATAAAGAAAGAAGCAAAAAAAATCCCGAAAGGCATAAAAAACAGCTAAAAAAATAAGACAACTTAAAAAAAACAAAAACGGATCAGTGTTTTACTGTGGACTGTACAGTGCAGTCCACAGTAAAACACTGATCCGTTTTAGTATATGTTACAATTAATTAAAAAGAAAAGAAAAAAAATTCGGGTTAACTCGTCAAATCAGGTTAACCCGTCAAACCCGGGATCCGTGTTATGAAAATTTGATAACTAAATAAAAAAATTAACATTAACAAACTAAATTAAACAAAAAAATTTATTAAAAGAAAAATACATAAAGAAAAAGGAAAAAAACCCATAAAGGCAATAGAAAACCAAAAATAAAAAATAAAAGCAAAAAAAAATAAAAAATAAAAACAGAAAAAAATGAGAAAAAAATAAAAACAATAAAAAAGAAGAAGAAGAAGACAAAAAAAAATGGGAAAAAATTAAAAACAGGAAAAAAAAAAGAAAAAAAAAGGAGAGGACTGCTCAACGTTTCACTGTGGACTTGCACAGTGAAACACAGTGAAACACTGAGCAATTTTAGTTTTTTCTTAATAATATACATGATGTTTTATTTGCTTATTTAAATTTTAGTCACATGTGATTAAAACATCAAGTTAGAGTTTTTTAATTTAAAAAATCTTTTTCAATAAATTTATATCTAGAAATACTCATTAAACACCCTTCTAATCTCAATAAATCAATTTTTCAGCTTAAAACACTCCTAAATTAGTTAATAAATACAAAACTAAATTTTTATTTTTCTTGGTCCTGATTTACCTTTTCCAGTAAGATGAAGACTCAAAACATATCGATAGAACTTCTCTTGTTAATTAGAATTTATTAACACTAAAATTAATTTTTTTATTGTTAAAATATAGTCACTGAACAAACTTCTTTTATTTTTCAAATTCAAAGATTGAAAAATAAATATAATAAATTTTTTTTTAAAAAAAAAAATTTCAAAAACTAAAGGAATAGGAAACTTAGCACAAGTAAAATAGGTCAACCAAAATTTCATGTGAATTTAAGAATGGCCATATGTTTTTCTTTTATTTTTTTTTATTTTAGTTCATTTTCTTTTAATTGTGTTTTATACTCTAAATTCCAATTATATCTCATTAAAATTAAATTAACCTCTAACCAAGTTTCAAAATCTAAAAAAAAACCTTTAACTCTCTGAGAACACAAAGATAATGGATTATCAACTTCACAAACATTAAAAACAGCACACTACCTGATATAATTGAAAAACAATCATTGAAAAAAGAAATTGCAATCTACGGTAAAAAGTTGAAAGCGTGAATTGTGAGGCATGCATAATGAAAACTTCAATTCTTTTTAGGGTTTGTTTGTTTTTGTATTTTAAAAATATTTTTAAAAACAATTAAATTTTTTATTTTTTTATTTGATTCAAATTAATAATTTTTGATATTTTCAGATCATTTTGATATATTGATGTCAAAAAAAATCTTTTTTTAAAAAATGTTATTTTAATATATTTTCGAGTGAAAAAAACTTTGAAAAGCAACCGCTACCACACTTTTAAAATTTATTTTGTAATCATAATTATAACATAATGTAATTCATATTTATTTCAATATTTATTATGGCTATAAGGTCTGACAACCTAACTTGACGTGTCAACTTAATAACTTATTGATTTAAAATCTAGCTCAGACAATTATAATAAAAGCTAAATGGTGTGGAGAAATTATTGTAAATCAAAAGATCTTTTATGGTAGATTATTATAGTAGTTTCACTTTTAATTTCTCATCTTTTCGTGAGACGTTTCTTTGGCTTTCTATTTCTTCTCCAGCGAATGGGTGGCGCCCGTGCCATTAAAGAGATACGTTTGATGTTTTCTTGTGGCTAAATCTAGTCCTCTTCCACATGGTGTAGTGCGTATAGACAAATAATGGTTGAATTGCCACATTATTTGTGTTTTTTCTTTCTTTTCTCTCTCCTAACAACTAGAGTGGACAATTGTCCTATTTGTTTGTTGTTTGTTAAATTAGACATACTTTCCATACCTAAAGCGCTAGGACTGGCATGTCTGCCAGACCCAAGGCGCTTGCCTGAGTTTGTGTTGGCAGCCAGGCCTAAGCGCTTGAGTATGACATGGTTCCAGACCTATATTATTTGGGCTTGATAAAGAGTTGAGTGAAGATTTAAAAATTAACCTACTTGGTTAGATTTAATAACACTATTAAAACATTCTCCATACTCTTAATATTTTTTTTAAAAAATAATATTGACTAGCTGCGGAGCGCGGACAATGAACTAGTGATGTGTAAAAAAACTCAATCTTTTTCTTTAAAATAATGTTTTTTCAAGCTTTTTTTTTATTAAACTAGATTAACTCAAATAAATTCATTTATTTTTGAATCGTAACAAGTTTTATGAGGGTGTAATTTATAAAAGTATAAAAAAAATGTTAAAAAATGATTAAATTATATAAGATTTTTATAATTATTAACATTGTCAACTACTCGCACTCTTATGACCAACACTATCATATCTATTTATTATAATCAAAATTCATGATTAAGATCAATTATCAAATTTTGAATAAGAACTTTGAAAAAAATAATTAAAATCCTATGTCAATGGTAGTCATGATAGCTCATGAATATGACAATTTCATGTCATCTACCAGGTGAGGTTTTGCAAGTATTCGAACTCCATTAAACTTCCGCAGTCACTTTACAATGATAACATCCAGGAAGGATGGGGACGTGGTGATAAGGTGAAGGTTTAATGGAAAAAAACCAGAAAAAAAAACTTAGATTAATTTAAATCTTGAATTTTATTTAATTATGGTATCGGCGAAAGAAAAGATTATGTTCATATTAGTAAGTGAGATTAAATTAATGGGATTTATGGATTCGTTGAGAAAACAATATTGCATTGAAATTTTATCATGTATTTATTTTTTTACAGAATAAAATGTTTCTTTATTGATTTTATGTTTTATTTTTATTAATTTCAATGTTTAAAGTCTTTAGATTTTTAATACTTTTTGGGTGATTTGAGACATTCCATAAACTTCAAGTACGAGACTAAAATTTACAGATATTTTCAGTTGATGGTCCGCCTCAAGGTTGTTAAAATCACGAGTTGACTCTTAAAATCTTATGATTTTACGAGTCAACATATATATAACGTGTCAAATCGGGTTAAAACTCGAAATCGATCAAACTCGATCAAAATCGGTAAAATTGGATCGATTTTACGAGTTTGACCGATTTCGAGTTTTAACTCGCAAAAGTTAAAAAATTTACTGTCTCCCTGTCCGAGTCCCCTGACACTTCACTACATAGTCCCCACTCCCCAGTCTCTCATTTCCCCGTTGCTCAAATCTCAAATTTTCAATCTTAACAGACTAACACCAGCATTAGAGGATATTGGGCATGATAAACCTTATACTGTATTTTAGACCGGGAAGACATGATCGGAGGATCGAAACCATAGGAAAACAGAGGTAGATGGTGAGGAATCAAAGGAGTAAAATAAGAGATAGGAATACTTATATAGAGAGAGAAATATTGTGTTTTAGACTAACCATTTGTTAACTACAAAGAGAGACGGCAAAAACTCAGAGAGAACTTGAAATACATGTCATGCTTGGTGGGATATTTGGACATTATTTCTAGGACTTGTTACTAACATAAAAAAGATGGAAGGTGAGGTGGGATGAGATTAAATTGATGTCATTTTGTATGTTTTTGTTCTCGTTGTCACGGGTTTACTGTATTGGTCTCTGTTAATTTTTTTTTAAAGTTTGTGATATACCTTAGAATGTTGTATCATCTCACTAGTTGTCTGTAGTGTGTTTCAAGACCTGCCATCTAGAAAATATTTTGAAACTCTATTAATAAAACATAGTTGTTCAATCTTATTTTTTTCTTTTTGTATTTTTAAGTTATTTAAACCATGTGTGAATTTTTATTTGAATTATGTATTTTAAGGTGTTTGGACATTTGTATTGTTTATTTCACTTTTATTTTAATTGTGTTATATTATTATTTACTACTTGACTGAAATTGTCAATATATAATTAGTTAAAATATTTTTCTTGCGATTTTACGATTTTACGATTCGAGTTTACGATCCGAGTTTATATTGTATATTTCGTGTCGTGTCAAAAAAACGTTTTTGACAACCTTGGTCCGCCTTATTTAATTTACCCTGGCTAAAGTTTATAATAGTTTCCATGTACTTAATCATGTTCCATTTCAGTCCTTATATTAAAATATTTCAATGTTAATAAAGTTTATGTGCATTCGTAAGTTAACCTAAAAAAAAAACCGGTGAAAACATTATAGCCCAAGAGTTACATTTTTTTCTCTCTCTCTCTCTGTTTTTTTCCCCATTGTTGAAGCTTTTTTTTCTTTTCTTATATATTGCAAATCTATACCTATAATTTATTTCAATTAGCTTATTATAGAGTTATTTTTTTGTTTCTCGGTATCAACTTAATGCTCGAGTTAATAAAAGAAAATTTAATTTTATTACTTAAAAAAATTAAACCGAATTAAATTTGGCACCAAGACAAAGAAACATGTTTTGTTTTTATTGTTCATGAGGTGTGTTTTGTAAAATTTTGGTCTCCAATTTTTTTTTTTATTCCTATTTATTGAGACTTTGATGTTTGGTTCTATATTTTATTTGATTTGTGTTTTAGTCCCTAGTTTATTAAGGGAGAGAGTCACTAAAATATAAAGGGGTAGAGAAAAAATTATCGTTTATCCATATTATGATAATAAAAAAATAATTTTATTGTCAATGAATTCTATCTGATGAGAAGAGTTTTATTTAGGTATTTTTGACCTTTTATTTTATCAGAAAAATAAATCTTAGCTCAAGAGTTTTTTTATTCATTTTTTTTATTGATTAAAGGTTCTTTTGAGCTTAGAAATGAGTTCACTAAGGTTTATTAGGTATTTCTTAGATGTTTTCAGGTGAAAAAAATATTAAAAATGAGTGTTTTAGGTACAATGAGTCGGGATATGACTTTTCAACTATTTTTTGGCTGCCTGGTATGGCCAGAACACAACTAATAAACAATGTATTATTTGTCATTATAGATGATACATCATCTGATTTCTTTTAAAAAAATATAGTCTAATGAGCCGTGCATCCATTTGAAGAAAAAGAAAAGGAAGAAGAAAGTCAAATCACATGAGCCTAGGCTTCTTGTTAATGGGTCGGGTATGTTGGGCCAAACATGCACAAGCGTTTAATTTTTTTTTTTGCTTATATATATATATATTTATTAAAATTCACTCAAAGAAATAAATTAAAAATATATTTGAGTTATTATTTTATTAAATACAATTTAATTTTTATTTTGCTTTTAAATAAAATTGTAAGATTTTTTTTTATAACACTAGCTAATGCTTCTATTTTTATAGTTAACCGTGATTTTTTTTTAAAATTTATTTAGTGGCTTTCCTACTCGTATCTATTTTTATTATTATATAATTAAATAAAAAATAGATTTTAATTAAACTCAAATGGATCCATGACTCCGGTTAAGGGTTTGAAAAGTTAACATAAGCTAACCCTGATCAATTTAAAGTATCATCGTTTCAATATCAAGAAAAATGACATAATCTTGAAATTTTTTAAGTCAGGCCAGATTTTAATGATGTTGATCTAGTATATTTAGACATGTTAAATTAACCAGATCAGATTAAAATAACTTTTATATAATTTAATTTAAAACTCAAATTAGGGAAAGAAATTCTCAGGTTGATTTGTTGGGACAAGTTGTCCTAATTTTAAGTCCAGTGGGCTACATTTTCACCCAGCAGAGTAATGGCTATCCCAGCTGATGTTTGGTTCATCTTAAAATTGTTTATTTTGGTTTCACTTCTCAGGATGTACGCAAGCTGCCTTCCAACATTCTGAATGTCGAATCTTGCCATGGTTGATCCATTCCCTCCATACTTTGCACAGACTGAAGAATCTTTTGTGATTCGAACTGCAAATGCGCCTGGAAACTGACCTGCAACAGCAATATTCCTTTCAAGGCTAGCACCATCATACCCACAATCATGATCCCACCCATGGGAGTCTAGAATTGGCCTTAGAAGAAACTGAGAAGTGAGCTCCAATGCTCGATACCTGTAAGAAGGATTGTCACTGTCAAAGGAAGGTGGTAGGACGAAGTCAGGCATAGCAACCGGAACAGTTGCTGGGCCAACATCTTCCTGGTCCACAGCTTCACCAATGCCATCATAACCTGGTGTGTCGATGATTCTGAGTTTAACTCCATCTACGGTTCCAACAATTTCCTTCACCATAGTTGTGGCAGGTTCAAAAGCATTGATCTCTACTTTCTTCTCACCGAAAATAGAATTAACGGTTGCACTCTTTCCCACTCCAGTTTTCCCAAGAACCAAAATGTTCAAAGAGAAGTCCAAATCATCTTTCCCCTCAGCTTCAAGCTGCATGGCCATTTTCTTGGCATTTTCAAGGCTAAAACTCTTGATTAACATGTGCTCTAGTAGCCACAACCAGCCCATGTAACACCTGTGCAGCTATGGAATCTTCAGGGGATTGTCCGAGTCGCTGGACAAGCCTCAAGAACTTCACTGCCATTTTCTGTATCTTCACAATCACCGTATCTTCTTCATTCAAATCATTCTTCACTACATCCACGACCGTTTCAGACAGTGGAGCAGGTCTCACAATGCGAAATGGGAAAGCTGAACCAACAAGACGTTCAAGAGAAAATACTCTGGAACCGTCAGGAGAGGTTAACGCAACTCTGCCTCCATCCACACCAGCACTAGTTGCTGCTTTCAAAAGAGAAGCCAAAGCATCTGATTCTAATAAGTCATTTCCTATTTGCTCCATATCTATGTCCCCTTCTTCATCTGATCCTGTAGTAATCTGGCCATCAATTCTCCCTGAAGAAGCGTCAAATAATTCCTCTCCAATTTGTTCCTTGATTGCATCCACTTCATCATCCGAGTATGCAATAATCAGCTCATGAATTCTCTGTGAATGATTATGGGAAACCTCCACTCCTGAAAGAGAATCAAATAGTTCCTTTGCCATTTGCTCCTTAACTATTTCTACTAATTCCCTTGCCATCTGCTCCTCAACTATGTCTGCTTCTCCATCCGAGTCAGTTATGATCTGCTCGTTAATTCCCCATGAACGATCATGAGAAACCTCAGCCCCTGAAGGAGAAACAAAGAATTCTACTCCAATCTTTTCTGTAACTATGTTTCCTTCTTCATCCGCATCTGCAACAATCTGCTCATCAATCCTCCCTGAAGGAGAATTAAATGATTCGTCTCTGCTTTTCTCCTTAACTATATATGTCTGCTGCTTCATCTGGATCTGCAATAATCTGCCGGTGTGAATAATCATGAGATACCCCGGTAGATGAAGGAGAATCAACTAATTCCTTTCCCATTTGCTCCTTAACAGTGTCTTCTTCTTCATCAGAGTCTGCTCCTTAAAAGATCCTTTTCTTTTCCTGTAACTTTCCCATCAGAGGGATAATTTAAATTTGCATAGAAAATGGGAAAATTTAGAGTTACAAGGTTCCTCCATGATTACGGTTTTTTTTCCCATGACACCAATCAAACAAAAGAGAAGGCATTCATCAAGTATCTATCTATCTCTTCTCAGTTCAATTTGCATATGGTGAAAGTTTACACTATCCTCTGTCATTTCCCTCAAACTCCTTGTCCTTCTTTCACTGTTACTCGGTAAGGTTTATTTGCCAGTGCCCAGCAATCGAACGTTTTTTCAGTTAAACGAATTTTTTTAGTTAATAAATATAACCTTTTCATGGTAATTTTAAATTTGAATGAAATTAAATTAATATATTATAATTATAATTATATTTTTATAAATATAAAATATTAAAATGATCATAATTTGATTTTTTTAAAAAAATTTTTGCAATGTTGATATGTTTTTTTTTTTATATGAAAAAATCCGTTTCAACAAATGAGCATATTTTTTAAAATTATTTATTGAAAAATATATGAAAAAGTAAAGAAAAAAGAAAATAGTTTTATGTTATTTAATTAACAAACCGTAAGTTCTTGTGTTGAGAAAATCATGTAATTAACGAGTATTCACATTAATCTCATTTGATAAACAGTAATTAAGAGTAGCATTGTGATATAAGGTTGTGCTTTTGTTAGGTTGTCACATACATAATTAGCCTTTCTTGTCGGATTTTTTTAATTAAATAAATTAAAAATTATATGTGTTAATAAATAAATAAAAAATAATAAATAATAAATAAATAAAGATGAAAAATTAAAAATTAAAAAGCATATATAGACTAAGATATTTGATTCTCAATTTGGGCCTTCGATATAGTTGTTTTTAATTATTTTGTTAACATAAATTAATTTTTTTAATCAAATGATAATAAAAATAGACACACATAATTAAAATTGATTGAATAAAATAAAAGAAAAAAAATATTATACAAAGTGATGGATATTAAAAATATTATCCAAAAATAAATATTTTTTATTTTTTAAAATAAATCTGATGAATTAAAACAATATGTTGAAAAATTAAATGCATATAAAATAACTAAAAACTAATCGTTATTTAGAAGAGGCTAAATAAACAAAATAAAATAGAGAAAGAGTATTTCAATCAATCAAACAATGAGGGGTAAAATTAAAAAAAAATCAATGACAGATGATCCAAAACAAAAAAAAAATAGAATTGTAAACAAGGACAACATGTTTTTTATGGCTAAAAAGAGAGAAAAGATGGGGAAAGAAAAAATTATCGTAAGAGCTCTATCGTGTAGAGGGTGGCTACATGCACCATACCACCACGAAGAGGGCGGCGAAACACATCAAATACCTCCCTGAAATATAGTGTTTGACTATCAGGATGGCGTTGCACGCATTGTATGAAAGGTGTGGGTACTTTTTATTTAAAATAATATTATATTTCAAGTAAAAAACTTAAATGCCCCCACACCAACTAACTTATTACAAAAAACCTATATGAAATGACAAAAACACCCATGAACTTAACCCTATAAAAATTTAATTCTAAGAGTAACTTGGGTATCTTATTGCTCAAAAAACTTTGAAATGCCTGAAAACCCATCACTCTCAAGTTTAATTAAATTAGCTTTTAAGGGTAGTATAATAATTTTATTGTGTAATTACAAAGCAAAAAGATCCTAGCTATTCATGTGAGTTTTGAATTAACAATTTAATCATGTGAAAAGCATCATTTTACCCCTCAAACTAAGTTATGAGTTTTGTATTGTTAATAACAACAAAGTAATTTTACTATGCTAATCCACATTAAAATTAGACATTTTAGGTTTTTTTATATATATAATAATAATGAAGTTTTTGGGTTTTTCTTTTATTAGTATTATTTTGTTTCGTGTATCTGATCAATTAAAAACATTAATTTAGCAACCTGATTTGGGTTTATATATTCACGAGAAGAGAGCGAAATTAAGATTGAAAAGAAAGAACTCTTCTAAAAAAAAAAGGGATTATGATATGTTGTTTGTAGAGTTTTACGATATATTATATACATGAGTAGTTCGGTTATTTTATTCAAATTAAAAAAATTGTTTTTATTCATGATATAAAATATAATTTTTTTAAATAAAACAAAACAAGAATAAAATAAATAAACTACAAGATATTAATGTAATTAACCCTTCATTAAATTATTTATTTTGTGTGTAATAAGGAGAATTTTCTTTATGGTAAATCAAAGAGGGCAATTGCTAGCAATAATTTTATGTATCGCAAGCTATCATAGTATCCATGAAGCATGGTTTTAAAATCCAGGTCGACTTGGCAGGTTTATTCAGGATTGGAATCGGGCTGGTTTGAAGAAAAAATAAGAGAAGAAAAAACCTGGTGTGATTTAGTAAGACCCGGTCAAAAACTCGATTGCAACCCATTAATTTTTTTTTTTAAAACGACGTCATGAATTGAATGGAACTTAACTCTTGTCCAGAAATTATTAGGGCAGCACATACATTGCAGGAATTAAAAAAAAAAAGTTTATGCATGGATAATTACTTGGATAAAACAACGTGAAAGGATGAGTTAAATGAAGGAAATGGCAACATACATAGTACATGCTTAAAAGCAAGAAGACAGGGAGCCAGATTTTCTAGCCCCAACTCGGTCACAAAGCACAAATGGTATAGACTACCAAAAGCATCCGAGGAACATTCGGCCTTTGGGCCTCATCAAACCAAAATCTTATTTTATTTCTGAAATATTAATGGGACTAAATTTGCCTCTTTAAAAGGTTTATAATGTCTTTAAATAATCTAGAAAACTAACTTATACTAAATAATAGAATCAAAATCTTAAAACATACAAGGAAAATAACATAAGATACAAAATAGAACAAGCAATTCGAGAAAATCAAGAAAAATGATCAAACAAGATCTTTGAAACCTAATTTTAGAAAATTAATGTAATGAATGGACCACGAAAAGATCTAGATCTAAAAAACCTTCTATAAAAACCAACAATCAAATTAAAAATTATAACTTTTTAAAGTTATTTATGTTAATATCATCTCTAGAGCCTAACCTGATCCCGTTAATCCATAAAAACATCTATTATGCCATCCATATAATCTATTTATATCAATTTCCCATATAACTTGTATAATTATTCAAAACCTTCAGTTTGTATAAGCCCGGTTACATTAGAAAAACAGCAAGCTCCAGTGCTTCCAAGTGCAAAAGTATCGCATCGTCTACAAAACTCAGTGAGGAATGACAGCCCATTTAATTGAAGAACAACTAGCAGTTAAGCACCATAACATTGCAGCAAAAAATAAGATGCTATCTGCCAAACTATAAGGAGCTGCACTAAGAATTTCAGCAGCATAATAGAATGCGAAACATCATTAAAAGAGGTTAAAGAGTACAATCATAGAGCAACTACATGAAAAACTGCAGGAAAGGGGATCAAAAAATGCTATAATAAGTCCCACTACGACTGATAAAAAGGATCCAAATTAGAATATAAACCAGGACAGACCTACACAATGCTGGACCTGGAGCTCAGGAGCTGAAATATTAATTGCATGAGACCGTAGACACGCGCACCCGCACGAGTCGACCTTCAGCTCAAGCCAGTGTCAAGGCTGCTTGGATCAAGACTGAAATTTTTGCAGATCCAAACACGATAAGACTGCCAGTCTACAACTATACAATAATAGATAGCTAGCCATGTTTTTGCCTAGACTAGTACAAAAGTGTACCTTGAATTAATTGAGTGACGAGATCACAGGAGATTTTGGTGGGTGCTTTGCAGACCCAAATCCTTTATTCACCATTTGTGTTTCATTTCATCCATTGCACATATTCCAAAAAGTAAACAGAAAAGCCTCTTTTTTTCCCTTCTTTTTTGGGTTACTA
>Ga0325405_1004674_pt1 | contig 13938 bp, 3 predicted proteins | sample PopdelMetagenome_21_FD_205663 | JGI IMG/M metagenome (GOLD analysis project Ga0325405, IMG submission 205663) | Populus deltoides microbial communities from Bellville, Georgia, United States - Xylem-Control-R2 | ecosystem: Host-associated > Plants > Phyllosphere > Stem > Wood/Secondary xylem... | reverse complement strand
GTTCATGGGTTGGTGTCTTGCAAGACATTAAAACTCTTTGAAAGTTCAAAGCAAACGTCGTACGTGTTTTCTCACCCCCTTGGAGAAAAAAACAAAAGGCACCGTTTAATTTCTAGCCAACCTTTCAAACCATAATAAAAAGAGTGGTCAGATTAACAGTGTTTTTAAAAGTGCTTGTTAAATACCACTGAATATTCTTAATTGATCATAATAATTTCTTTTTTATTTAGATTTATTATAAATATTTAAAAATGTTATTGTGTAAATAATATTTTTTAACATCTCTGATAAATATTATTGATTTTTTTTTGAATATTTATTTTCTTATAACATAAATTAAAAATAAATAAAATTTTAAAAATATATTCTTATAATACTTAATGTTATCTTTAAAGGCACGCTTTAGTATGTTTTATAAAATAAATTTATTTTTGATATTAGTATATTAAAACGATTTAAAAATAGTAAAAGATAAATTTAAAGTAAAGAAAAAAATAAATTTTAATATAAAACACGTTGAAACTCTGACTCGCAAATGGTGTCTACATATGTTCAAAACCAGCTTTTTTTTTGTTTTTTTTCTTTATCCTCTTTTTCTTCCTTTATTTTTGAATTCAGGTTGGAATGTTGGGAAAAAAAAAAGAAACAAATGTATAAAGATTTGGCTTCCAAGGTAGACACTGGCATATATCAAGAAATAACATGATGTCACTTACAATTTTAGGAAAACCTCATCCGACCGGTTGTTAAGCACACCTATTTTGAGTATGATTTTTCCAATTAGTGGCATTAACGAAATGTATTGATAATAATATAGATAACATTGTGATAAAGTCAGGAAAAACTTCTAATTAAGTTTGAGTCTTTTCTTGCCTGGTGCAATAGGCCGTGAAGAATTCTTTTTGGGTTAGGTTTGAGACTCATGAATTTCTGTAAAATAAGTTCCCTATTAAAACACAAATTATACTCCAATACTCAAGTTAGTAAACACAAAGAGAAACAGTAGAAATGTAATGTAATAAGAAAAGAGATTGAAATATAGTGTGTTATTGTGTGTAAATATAAAATCGATAAAAAATCATCTTTTTTATACTTAATGATCCTCAATAATTATAAAATTTTAAATCCTGAATGATAATAAAGATTAGGATCGCAAACCTATAGCAAGAATAAGTCGACAAGCTTGTTATGCTAATTATTATCTAAGTAGGGATAGAGTTGCAAATGTATCGCAAAGATTATTGTTGCGTATTCTCCCTGAAGTTATCATGTCAAGTTGTTTATTTTATTGTTAACCACTATGTAGTTATCCTGTAATATGTACAATAAAATTAGGTGTCTATGTTGTCGATCACAAATGATGGCACTCATATCAAGGAATAAGACAATGATTGTAACAAGGAGTATGGTGACACCCATGACATGGAGGGGGTTAGCTCTATCAACATGAGAATTCAGGTGGACTTAGATGGGTTAGGGGGTGGCTTTTGTTAAGTTTTGGATCTCATAAGTATGCACCTTAAGGGCTTTTGTTTTTCTGTCTTTGTTTATTCCCTTTACCTTTTTCTCTCTTATCCTCCTATCATTCTCACCCCTTTTGGCTCAGTTAGGCCTTTCCCTTCTCCCTTTTCTATTCTCTTTTCCTCATCTTTTGCTCACTCTTCTGAGCTCATTTGGGCCTTGCTCCTCGCCCTTCCTCTTTTCTTTTTTTATTTTTCTCTTTATTTCTTTTAGTTTTGGTTGGGCCTAGTAGGTTCGATTGGGCCACTAATTTTCCTCTCTTTCTTGGCTCGGGTTCGATTAAGCTAGCCCACTTCTTCTTTTTCTCTCATTTCCTCCTTTCATTCTTCATTATTTCTCGAGTTAGGTATTGGGTTTCTCGAAAAACATTGACGCAATGGAAATGATGGTTTTTTTTAAAAATTAAGAGTCCAATGGATCCCGTTAGACAATCTAGAGTCGTTTAAGTTTTGAATGAAGATTATTTAGAGATCAAATCTTCTTCTTTTTTTAGGCTTGATCAACTTTTTCAAGGATGAGTTATTGCAAATCACAAGTCATCCAAGAGTCAGACCTCTAATGGTAGTCCATATAAATCACTAGTGAGAAATCTCCTAAAACCTTATTTAAAAAAGAAAACCATTGTGTATTTAAGTGCTAGCTCTCTCTTTTGTGTTTTCAGATATTTATTTGCACTGTATGTTTTGTAATATCTATACAACTCTCATAAAAATATAAGGAATAATATTCTACTTATAGAGAAAACCTAATAACCCTATAAATAATAAAACATCAATTTGCCCCTAAATAATATCACATATATTATTTCAAGATAATTTTAGAAATTTATTCAATTAGGTTCCTACTTGATTTTTATAGGTATAAAAGTGTAACCATGTATTAATTACATTATAGTCCTCAATTTTAAAATTTATTTACAATCAAGTCACACTTGATCAATCATCCCAGTTTAATTTCTGATGAATGGTTCTTAATATGTGTGACCCATTAGGTTCTTTAGTATGTTGGTCTAAATATAAAACACAATTCTAAATAAAATAGCATTAAAGAAATTAAATAATTTGACTGATTATCAATTCAACAAATTGATTGATTTATATTTGAAGATCAAATGCACAATCTAAAAATGTATCATGATCCCTCAAATATTAGGGAAGTTATACATGGTTTGACTTAACATTTTAGTGACCAATCTCCCAATGTAATTAATAATTATTATCCTTACATCAAGAATGTTTCGATTTAAACAATGTGTAGTCAATATCAAATCATAACATTCTTTATATAAGATAATTTAATGATCTCAAGTCTAAGAACCACACTTACACAACTATCACATGAACATTTTCATAGACACAAGTGATATCTCCATATGAAATCCTTATGTGAGCCAGTTCAGTGTACACGTCATCTAACAAACACTTACATATTAGTTCTAAGTATTTCTAATACCTCATCTTATGAAAATAATTGCTTCTTTTAATAAATAAAAGAACATAATATATATCGGTTTTAACAAATCTAATTAATATCTAATTTTAACATGACATTGACCATTAAATTTAGAAACAATATTTTGATACAATATAAACCTTATAATTATAACAAATTTATAATTTTCTTGGCAAAATATTTTTATCTCAATGACTTTATTTTTACTTTAGACTCATTAATAAAACATTAATGAATATTAAAGATAAATAATATCTTTATCAATAATAAATATATTTTATATGAATAGAGTCAGTGCTAGTGTAATAGACTAATTAGTTACGAGGCATATAAACTAACATTAAATTAGGCTTGACCCTTCCTTTTTTTCTTCGAGTTAGGTTGGGGCAACATTGGGTTAGGTTGGGTTTAACCCTTTTCCCTTTATTCTAATATTTTTTTATATTGAAGTTAGTAAAGTATTTTTTTTAAGTTGATATTCACTTCAATCGAGACTAGATTAGTATTAGAATACATCTAGTTCTGAATTGATTCTAAAAGCTGGATTCTTTATTCCTGCTAACAACTTGTGTCCAATGCCATATAAAAAAGATGTAGGAGCTTTCTATGAGTGAAAATCAATTCTTTAACATAATATCAAGATTTTGTTTTATGTCAGTCTTAATTCTCAATGACTTTGTTACAAAGAAATTAAAAGATGGTTGGAAATGTAGGGTAATCTAACAACTGGAACTTGTTTATTTTGAATTGAGATAGCTGTTAAATATGTTAAATGATTTACTCTAATAAAGTTTTCTAGTTTTTTTCCTATAATAAACAAAATTAAATGAATTGAAGTTAACTTGTAAACCCTAATTGGAGTTTATGGTCTACCCAAACGAGGTGGGAGAAAAATTACATGGATGATGATTAACAATGTTGATCATTCTAAATTGATAATATATATAAGAAACTTTCACTTTTCAAATTTTATCATATTTACAATATGTGTTTATGTTACTAGTTCTAGAATCAAACAATATGTGAGCAATGAGAAGTAAAATTGTAACTTTAATAATATTATTTTGATGCATTTTCAAATAAAAAATATTTTAAAAAGCAACATCAATCACAATTTCAAACTCTGCCTTACACAAACCCTTTTCATATTACAAACTCTTATTAAAACATTACTCATGAAGAATAACGAGTTTTGAGTATTGTTAATGATCGATAATTTATGATATTTGAGATAGAAAATATAATTTTAATCATAGTTTCTAAACTCAATTAAACTCGTATGGATTGATTAAAAAAACCCAAGACTCAATGCTTGACCCGAATCAGGTTTCTAGTTAAGCTGAACAAGATAATAACCTAGTGAAATTTGATTGACCTAACTGAGTTTTTAGTGATCCAATTAATCTAACGAGCCTAACAGAGTCAACGCCAAATAAATTAGGAGAAAAAAGAACAACATTGTTTTAGTAAAAATAATTGACTTAATAACCCATAAGTTGATCCAATAATCTAGTAATTGAGACTCTATCTCAGTCAATCAAGATCTATCAAGTATGCTCCTAACTTTCTTCACACAAGATAAAAATAAACTAATTAACTCTTAACAAGTGTTAATACAATATGTTTTTTTTTCATAAAAACCCTTTTCACACCATGAAATCATCTAAAGAATAGGAAAAAATAATCAAAATATCAACTAATACCACATGCTTTTCATTTAACATATAAACACTAGATTATTGCATCGTGCTATGTTACGGGTCAGGTAAATTATTTCTTGAATGTAAAAAAATATTCAAATGTTGCCAATGTTTTTAATTTTTTTCTAGTGGATAAAAATTTAAATTGTGCGGGGAATGATCTAAACTGATGACTCTATTGATTTTGTAAGTTTAAAATCAACCTGGACAACCCGTAAAAACATAGTTTGGCTTAGAAAAAAAATTCAAGATGATATTTTTTTAATATTAAGATAAAAATATATTGGATTAACTTGGATCATCCCAAGTTAACATGTTAAATTCATTACCCGATTTATAAACTATGATAACTTTATAGAAAACAAATCTAAACAAATTATAAAGTCTAATTTTCAATCAACCAAATGTTGAAAGATAAAATTGTAAAAAAACCAATTGAAAAAAGGACTTAAAAAAGTAAGCCGATTTAACCTATCAAACCTATGACCCGGGTTATAAGATTAAGATAACTCAATTGAAGGAAAATAGAAATAAATTATGAAGTTCAATTCCTAAACAACTCAATGTTGAAAGATGAGATTGAAAAATAAATCAATTAAAAAAATAACATAAAAAACTACTCAAGTCAATCCGTCAAACTCATGACTTGGGTCATGAGAACCAGGTCAAAATATGAAGATATATAACCTTGTATATATTTTTTTAAAAAAAATCTGATTTAACCCGTCAAATCCTTGACTTTGGTCATGAGATTGAGATAAACCCATAGAAAAAAAATCAAAATAAATTATAAAGTTCAATCCTTAGTTGACCCTGCCAGACCCATTATTGAACAATGAAATTTATAAAAATTCTAATTAAAAAATTACATAAAAATGAGTCAAATCAAACTATGTTAACCCGTTAAACACCATTCCTAGGTCACGAGGCTAGGATAACATAATAAAAAGCAAACCGAAAGAAATCATGAGACCTAATTCCAAATGAAAAAAAATATTAAATGATAAAAATAAAGGAAAAGTCAATTAAAAAAAGAAAAAAATAGTCAACTAGGTTAATCAGTAAAATCGTGACATGGATCATGAGACAGAGACAACATAATAAAAAAATCAATGTAGAAGGACTCACGATCCGGGTTATGAGATCAACATAGCCTCCTAGAAAAAAAAAACTCAATTTAACTAGGGTTAAAATGACAAAAGACATGCCCCTCATAATGAGACTAAGATATCCCCATAAAAAAACATATTAAAATAGATTATCAAGCTCAATTCTAAACTGATCCAATATTGAATGATAAAATTGAAAAAAGTTTCAATTAAAAAAAACATAAAAACTAACATGAGTCAACTCATGTTAACTTGTTAAGCAATATTTCAAGGTAATGAGGTTGCAATAACCAAATAGAAAAAAAAATCATGAAACTTAAATTCCAATTAACCCAATAACAAATGATGAAATTAGAAGAAAAAAAATTCGTTAAGAAGAAAAAAAACTAGAGCCAATTGGGTTAACCTACCAAATGTGTGATCTGTGTCATGAGAGTAAGATAACCTAATAAAAAATATATCTAATATTAAAGGATAAAATTAAAAAAAAAACATTGATTGAAAAAAACGAAGCAATTATGTAAATAAGGTCAAAGTAGGGTTTTCATTGTGGATTGTTATAGTAAAAACCCCACATATTTTATTGTATTGTACTAGCCTATTGGCTTGCACTTCGTCACAAGTCAGACCAATTTTTTTTAAATGTAAAAAAAATGTTAAGAGCACGAAGAATCTTTTGACAATGTTATTAAACCTAGCCTAGCGATTCGATCTTAAAACCTCCAGACTCAGCTCTTTGTCTAACTCAAGTTTCCAATTAAACAGCAAGATAGCTAACCTGACTTAAATCGATCAATTTCATGGGTTCAAGTACAACCTTGATGATTGGTAAAAACGTGACTTAATTTTAAAAAAAACTTTAAGATGATGACTTATTTTAAAAAAAAAACATATTGAGACAATGACGGGTTGAATTGACCTTGTTCCTCCCATCACTCGTGTCATGATTTTGGGTTTAATAATTTTTAATAAACTTTTTTATTTAGTTACATGATAAAAATAGATGCACATAAAATTGAGCATCAACATAAAAATAGACACTTATTTGAGACTAATAACCCTATAGAAAGCAAAAAAAAAAATAAAAATCATGCAATTTATTTCCTAAACAGTCAAATATTAAAGGATTAAATAAAAAAATAAATTAAAAAAAACATATTTGATCGGTGAGTAAAATCATCAAACCTATTATCGGATAACCCGTGGTAGCACATCAAACCTATAAAACCGATTTATGGTCTCCATTAAGATTATAATTTGTTGTTTTTCAAAAACTATTTTTTATTTAACTCTATAATAACTAAAATAGATGATCGCAAAATCAAACATCAACCCAATACTGAGATGTTTTTTGAAACCATGATAACTTTATAGAAAGGGAAACGAAAGCAATTATGAAATTGAATTCCCAATTAACCCAATATTTAATGATGAAATTGAAAAAAATAATTAAAAACAAAAAGTTAAACCTGTCAAACATGCGAACCAGGTCAACCAGTCAAATCCGTGAATAAGTTTATGGACTTAAAAAACAATAAAAAAAATGTAAGTTCAATTAAAAAATAAAAAAACACCCCACCAAACTCATAAACTAGAGCAACCAGGTTACCTTGACAAACCCACAATCCACACTAATCATATATAAAGACAAAATAAAAAGAAATAAATTACAAAATTCAACTCTCAACCACTCTAATATTAAAAAATAAAATCAATAAAAACAAACTTAAAAGCAATATAACAAAAAAAAGAAGCAAAAGAAAAGGAAGAAGAAGATGAAGAAGCAAAACACTGTTATCTATGATGCAATGAGTGTGGTGAATAGTGGTTTCAACACCCTTTAGTTTTTGTTACTTTACAAAATTTAATAACATAACTTTTTTCAAAATACTATTTTTTTAACTATATGAGAAAAAATAAACTATAAAAAGTTAAATTAAATTAAAAAAGAGAGAAAAAAAGACACCCTCCAAACCCGTAAATTAGGACAACCTGTCTTATCGTGGCAAACTTGCAAACTATGCTAACTCTATAAAAAGGGCAAGATAAAAAAAAATAAATTACGAAGCCAAATTCTCAACCACCCTAACATTTAAAAATTAAATTGACAAAATTAAATTTGAAAAAAAAACTTATAACAAAATTTCAACAATAAAAAAAATCAAAGAAAAAAAAATCATAGATTACTATTGTTATCCACAATGCAATAAGTAGAAAAAAATAGACTATAAAAATATCAAATTTAATTAAAAAAAACACCTCACTGAACCTATAAGTCGGGACAACCAATGTTATCATAATAAACCTACAAACCATGCTAACTCTTTAGAATGGTAAAATAAAAGGAAATAAATTACGAAACTAAATTCTTAATTATTCTAATATTTAAAAATAAAACCAACAAAAACAAATTTTAAAAAAATTATAACAAAAATTCAATACTAAATATATATCAAAGAAAAAGAAAAAAAGAGGCAAAATAATTTATAATCTCCTGTGTGTGTAATGAGTATGAATGAATAATAATTTTTTGCACCTTTAATTTTTTTAATTAATTAATTAATAATAATAATAATAATAGCAAATCACCAATATACCCATTTCTCATTTTGACCCTAAGCATAGATTTTTTTAATAATTTGCTTACCAAGTCAGCCAGTCAGTCAGTAGACAACTTCCCTTTTTTTTTCCATTCTTCTATAAATATGCCATCCCCGCTCCTCCTTTTACTCCTCCTCTCCTTCGTGGCAGGCGCCTTCTCTCTCCATCTCTCTCTCTACATATCTTCTGCTTCAGGTACTTCTCTCTCTACGTATATCCGTACGTATGTACATACTTGCCTTTATACGATTGCTAATAAGCAGATCTATCCTTGCTTGCTAATTGAAGTGTAGATCAGATCTAGTTTAGGTGGCTTACTTCGCTGTTTGTATTTTTGAGCTGTTATTGATTTTATTTTTTTAAAATAATTCAGGTACTCACTGTTTTTCTTTGGAAATTAAACCTTGTTGGTTTTTCAGTGTTTTAATGGCAGATAAGATGAGTTTTTTTTATTGTTTAAGACCTGATTCTGATGGATTTTGTTTTTAAAAGGCTTTCGTCTAGATCTGTAATTCCTTCTGTTTGGTTGCTGAGAAAGGTGAGGATATTAAAGAATTCGAAACAGATTTGAATATTTCCACCTTTTTTTTAGCTTTTTTTGTGAAGTCAATTTGATTTTAAATGTTTTTTTCGTGATTAAATGGGGTATTTCTTTGTTTTAACTAGATCAGAGTGATTTATTTTATAGTAACTACTTGATTTCTAAGATTTATTTCTTGAAAATGGACAGGCGTTCTACTGCTGTGAATATATTGTTACAAATTTGAAGATGATGAATCAAATCAGTCTTCAGCAGAACGCCATTACTTGTTGTGATGAGAGAAGAGGTTTGGTTTCAATTTCTGATTCCAAGGGTCTTGTTGTTTGTCCAAAGCCTCGGCGAGTAGGAATTCTGGCTAATAATCCCATTAGGCCTTTGAGATGGCCAGTGAGGTATGTAGTTTTTGGTGATTTCTGCTTTTTTTTTTTAATTAGGTTATTCAGTTGTTTTGCGACTCAGGATGATTTTAATGTGTGGGGATTGTTTTTAATGACAGCCATCAAGCCGAAGTGGGTGATTGGAAAGCTGGGGCGGAGCTTCTGGACATTATTCTCATGAAGGTAAACTGGTGTTGTCCTTTTTGCGTGGAAGTTAGGAAGACATTGGTGTAGTAGAAGTTGATAATTTTGACTTATGCTTATGATGTTGTTGATGCATAATCCTTTATTTGGGAGGCATCTGAACTCAATTTCTTTTCTTTTTGGTGAGGGTGCTTTGCTGTTGTGGTTGTTTAATTTGATTATGTTGAACTTGTTTGCTGGTCATTCAATATTTTTACACATGGAGAGGAATCTGCGGGCTGTATTTCCTGTTACGGGTTTGTTTTGACTTGACTGTGATCTTGGTTTTAACAGGAGGGTCATGAGCCAGATCATTCTGCTACCCAGGTGGTCTCATCGCCACCTCCATTTTTTTGTGGGTCTCCTCCATCCAGAGTAGGCAACCCATTAATTCAAGATGCTAGATTTGGGGATGATAAACTCACTCCAATGTCACCATTGTCCATTCCATCTCCTTCAGGTTTATCTTCTCCATCATCATCTGCACGCAAAGGAGGGTGTGCAAGAATGAAGTTTGGGCTTAAGCCAGCCATGGTTAGAGTAGAAGGATTTGATTGCCTCAACAGGGATCGCCAAAATTCCAGCATCCCTGCTGTGGCTTAGAACTCGCAAAATCAAGTGTATATAGAAGGGAGCTAAATCGCTACCAGAGTCACAAACACAGCAGATTTAACAAGAGGAGTTTTGAATCATTTTGCCGAGAGTCTTGAGAAATGCCCCTAGTAGTGTATATATGATATATGTTTTCTCCGGTGATCATTGCTAATATCCTGTAAGTAGTTTGATTGATTGAACAAAGAAGAGAGGTCAAAACCTTGTGTTCTTGAGCAAGGTTTTGAGAGCAAAGCTCATTGTAATATAAGGTAAGGTGGGCTAGTATTGGGAGGATCGTTTGATTTCTTTTGATGATCACCATGAAAAAAAATCCTGTATAGAACCAATCGGTGATTGAATTTTGATCATTTACCCTGTGATTGTATATTGGTAATTGTCAATGAATTGGTCCGCTCCTGGACGCTAATCTCTTCCTCCTAACAACTCAAAAGCTGCTTCCACTTATTTTTGTATGTCAAGTATATTCTGGGGTAAAAGCGAAGCTGGATGTTTTGCTTCCTTCGTTGGAACTCCCATGGTCTCTGTCTATCAAAGATAAATCAAGCTGGACATGTCATCTAGTTCTAGTTTATAACCATCGTCAAGCTCTCGACCTCTTCAGCATCAAGTTGAGGTTTTGCATATACTCGAAAAGAATTAAATGCTTGTGGAGCCAGGTGGGCAGAACTCCTATCTAATGCAAGTATATGGTAGGTTTGTTGGTCGATGTTGGATTTGATCGCTGTTGCTTGGGGGGCTGTACATTTAACTTTCATTTCAACCACCTGACTAAATAGCCACTAATTTGGGTTGCCCAATAGCTGATTATTATCCCCATCAGAAGGTTGTAAGTGTTGGGAATCATGACTTTTAATTTTTCTTTTTTATATTTTCACTATGTTCTATATCAAAAATTATTATTTTTAAAATATTATTTTAATATATTTCTGAAAAAAAAAAACTATAACTACTACCACTTTCAATTAGGGTGATTATTTTCGGTTCGGTTTGGTTTTTATATAAAAAAAAATAACTAAACCGAATTTTTTTAAAAAAAAAACTGAAACCGAACCAAAACCGGTTCAAACCAACCGGTTTTGGTTCGATTTCTATTTTTAGAACAAAAACCGGTTCAAACTGGTTTGACTCGGTTTTTACCAATTTGGCTCGGTTTTTTCTGTTTCGGGTTTGGTTTGGTTTTTTTGGTTTCAGGCTTATAAAACTGAAACCGAACCGAACCGGTCGGTTTTTTTAAAATTTTAATCGGTTTTTTTTCACGATTCGATTTTTTCAGTTATTTTTTTTCGGTTTTCTAGGTTTTTTTTTGCTAACCTCTACTTCCAATCACTCATCCATCAAATTTACAATGGATTTTAACCTTTATTTTTCTTCCATGCATTCATTTAAGTTAGTTGTTAGATGCAGTTGGAGGACGTATCCAAAATGAGCCTTGCTTAGGTCATTAAACTATTGGGTTAATTCACGCGTTAACAAGTCAATTCAAGCAGAATTTTTTTTATCAAAACAATATTATTTTATTTTTTTTTTCAATAATTTTCTTGGTGTTAACCCGATTAAGTATGGATCAAGTTTATCTATGTCAACCAAATCACTGAAAACCTAACCAAGTTAATCATGTTTAAACAAATCAATATTTTTTCAATCCAATTTAAAACCTAATCCAAGTCAAGTTACTGGTTTATGAAATTTTTAAGTCTAACTAAAACTATGCTTGAAAAAAAAAAAACATGAAAGCTGGAATGAAAAAAAAATTGTTAATAATTTTTTTTTAATTGACAAATAAATAATCTGTATAGAATTTTAAAATAAAACATCATTTTTAGATATTGAAGGATATAGTAAAATAAATTAATATTTTCAGGCTCTTCTCTGGGCTGATATGAAGCCTATATCTAGGTTCTTTCAGTCTCTCTCTGTAACCATCTGTCTTAAAAGCTGATCGAAATCATTTTGCAGGGTCTTTCTTTTCTCGGTGTATAGGAGCAGTCGAGTCTGCCTTCAAAGCTCAAATTACACAATTTAGTTTGTTTAAAGATTTGTAAGTAAACATTATTTTTTTCTTGATAAGTTAAATTCACTTTAATCTCATTTTGTTTGTGCTTTGATAGCTGTTCTTTTCCATAATTTGCTATTTATGCATGATAAGTTGGAAATTAAGTTTTTGCAATGCCCTATTCTTTTTCTTTCCAAAACCCTTTTTCTTGCTCAATGCTGTGTTTATCTTATGCTTTGTTAGTTTCAAACACTAAAAATGAAAATAAATAATATTATTGGGGTGGATTCACTAGGTAAATAATCTTTTATTGTGGTTTTGATTATGTATCTTGAATTAATTTTGGATCTGTGAGCTTTATGACATGATATTAGTTGTTAATGCTCATGCATTTGGCAACTGATTTGTGAAGAAGCTCATTATGATTTGTGAGCTTTTTCATTCTGCGTTATGATATGAAATATTGCTGACTTTTAATGCATTTTTTTTTTGGAAATATACAACCATTATAGCAAGAATGGTTGATATCTCGTTCTCATTGAAGTGTTCATATGGTATCATTTATGGAGGCACGTTCTATTGAAGTAAAAAAAAAGCATAAGTGGCACTTGAGGTTGTGGCCCAACGGTGTAAAGGACTTGTTCTCTTTCTCTGCACTAGGGTTCAAGCCTCACTGTGCACGCCTGTCACCCCCGCGGTGCCTTACATACTCACTGGGCTTGCAGGATGTTCAGTGGGCCCAAGGATTAGTTGTAGTGTGCGTAAGCTGATCCGGACACCCTGAGTTACAAAAAAAAAAGCATAATTGAAAAGTGTTAGTTTGTATTAGATTAGTGATGTCCTTACAATTTAGTTTAATTGTCACTTCTGATTTGATTTCTTATCGTACATGAATTAAGCGATGGCTAGATTAGTAATTAAGTTATCAAAGATTGTTAAAGGTGTAACAATGATAGGGCTTAATTTTATTGTTTTAAAACCTTTTTCCAGCTCTATACTATTTTTATGTCATGCTTAGTTTGTTTCAGGCACTCAAGAAAATCATATTATTGTAATCTCCTGGGGTGGTCATGATTATATATCTTGAATTTAGCATTTGGGAGCGGGAGCGTTATAGCATCCTATTAATTGTTTACTTGTATGTTTGGCAACTTATTTATTAAAAGGGAGGAATTGTGTCTATAGTGTAACTTTTAAGGAATTCTAAAATAGAATAAGTAGGTAAAGTTTTTCTTTTTTTCGTGATGTGATATGAAATGTTTCTGATGACACAATCAAAGAGTTGATGTCTTATCCCAAGTGCAGGAGTGTCGAAGAAATAAATAACCCGGCAAGACCGGGATCGAACCACAGGGAGGTGAACTATATAAATTATAAATAATAATAATGATATTGATGTTGAAGAGTACTTTAAGATGTGATAATGATGAAAAGATTAAACAATGATAAAAACAATTGTCAAGTTTTTGACGCCGTTGCCTAGGAGGTAAGTTATTGTATAAATTATATATTTCTTTTATTTTCTTTTGTTTTTACTTTTATTTGTTTTTCTAATTTTTGTTTCTTTTTCTTTTTCTTTTCATTTCTTTTGCACTTGCTTGAGAGTTTGAACACATATATTAAGTGGTAGACTTTCTAGGAAATCCTCATCTTTTTCAGAAAACATGGCCAACGAAGATAACCAGTCAATTCATAATGAGAATAATAAGAATAATCGTGTTAGAACACTTAGAAACTACATGAATCCAACAAGAACAAGTGCACGATTATGTATAATTTTTCCTCCTGATGCATCTCATTTTAATTTTAAGCCAGATAGTATTCAACTTTTACCCACTTTTCATAG
>Ga0325405_1004669_pt1 | contig 13948 bp, 5 predicted proteins | sample PopdelMetagenome_21_FD_205663 | JGI IMG/M metagenome (GOLD analysis project Ga0325405, IMG submission 205663) | Populus deltoides microbial communities from Bellville, Georgia, United States - Xylem-Control-R2 | ecosystem: Host-associated > Plants > Phyllosphere > Stem > Wood/Secondary xylem... | reverse complement strand
CCCTCTTTTCTTTCTTTATGGTGGCTGCAGATTTTACTCTTGGTGAGAAGAGGAGTATTTATGCTCTATAATTATTCTTATTTGCATTTAGGCCCCATTTTCTTTAAATATATTAGTTTTTCCCCCACTTCTTTTTAGTTTAGTTTATTTTCTTTAATTAAATCCAGCTTTAATTTTCCCAGGATTTACAAGAACGCTATGCGGAACAAAAGACAATGAAGTTTTTTATAATTTATATAAAAATCACAAAAAATAATTCAAAAGACTGCTACGGCGGTAAAGTCAAAATTTATCAATCCTAACCAATTTTGCTTGAAATGAGGAAAAATCATCTTTGATATCCATAAAGTGAATATATCCTTTGCAATCCCAATTTGAGAAATTCAAATTACCGCTATGACGGTAAAGTCAAAATTTATCAATCCTAACCAGTTTTGCTTGAAATGAAGAAGGCCATCTTTGATATCCATAAAGTGAATATATCATTTGCAATCCCAATTTGAACCTAATAAGAGTCCTTCTTTCAAAAAAAACCCTGACCTGGATCATACCCCGCATTGGGGGTAAGTGAGAAATGTTTTTGATGGCTGAAAAAGTGGAGACCACAACAAAATTGGTAGCAAGAGATTATTAGACCCTAAGTCCTGGAAAGAGCTAAAATAAAGTCCTAAACTAGGAAAAATCTAAGGAAAACTAAAAAGCTACAAGGCAACTAAAAGCAGACATGACCCATAATTAGAGACCAGCCAGGTTTTGATACCAGGTCAATGCTGAAAGTTTCAACCTAAAAAAAAAGCCTTTCAGGTAATTGGTTGTCCATACAGATAGAACTTGGGTTTAGCATTACTACCCATGTTTGGTCTTCTAGGTAAAAATTAGAATAGGTAGCATGATCAGATGTTTTTTTTTTCTTTTATAAGGATGACAAAATAAGAAAAAGAAGTAACAATGTTAAGGATGGTTAGGAAACCTCCTCCTAAAGTTCAAGTTTAAATATGGGCATTGAATCATATACTGACCAATTGATAACATTAAGAATTCTCATTCTCGTTTGGTAAAAAGGAAGCCTTTTTAGAATAAGGGATTTTCCTATCTAGTTTTTGGAAAGACAAAACTTGCCAATGAAAATATAGTGATCATACGGCATGTTGTTCTATAAAGATGGTAAATGTTGGTTGATGGTGATCCCAGGTTTAAAGTCCTTTAAACACCATTTGAGCCCGTAAATTCCTTTCTTTGATAAACATACAACTCAACCTTTATTACACACCTAAAAAGATCTTTCTAATCAAGCACGTAGGATGAACTGATAAATGGCACACTTAAGAAATTAGTTGTGAAAGTGATGATAAAAAGAAAAAAAAACGTTTTTGTCTTTTGTTCATGTCGAGAGAATCTAAGCACAAAACTTAAAACGGTTTTTAACCCTTCTCAAAGTAGGTCATCTCCTACATCGAGTGCCATGATATAACACTTTTGACATGACATTAATGAATCTTGGATTTTTGAAAAGACAAAGTAAATCTTGCAAAAAGCTTTGTTAGGGAAATCGCCCTAAACCCCCCAAAGTGTGTGTCAGAAATGTTAAAAGCACACAACATTGTCATAGGATGGAGAGTTTCCAAGTTGTTCCCAATTTAGGATGATATTCATTGTAACCACAAAAAAGGCTTTACAAGGCAAACTCGAAGCTCAAACAACACAATACTTGGGGGTATGGTCAGGCTTAATAAACAACGAGAGCTGTAATTGTTGCAGGTAGCTCAGGATGGGCACTGCACTTACATTTAATTATAGTGCTAATATACGGTAGACTCAGACGAGATGGTGAATCAGAAGAAAAAAAAATTAAGAAGGCTTTGGATTGCAAAAGCACCCTGTGACGATGGAGCATAAAAAATAAGGGCTATATTTCAAACTAGGTAAGGATATATGCATGTCATGTAACCCTAAAGCATTGCATAAATGTTTTTGAATCTTTTTAGAAAAAAATCCTCAGTGAAATCCAACAAGATTTTGATGAATCGAAAAGGGGCAGGTCGCCCATCAAAATAGATCGGTTTTTGAAAAGGGCAAGTCGCCCATGAAAGTAGACCATCTTCTGAAAAGAGGCAGGTCGCCCATGAAAATAGACCACCTTTTAAAAAAGGACAGGTCGCATAAGAAAATAAACTAGTGATTTTAAAATGGGTAGATCACCCGAGATAATGAGACTAATTTTAGGGAAGCATGAATGCTAGCTGAAATTTTTTGGAATTTAAATAGGCAGGTTGCCCGTGAAAAAAGACCAATATTTATATTTCAAAATGGATGGGTCACCCAAGGTAATGAGATCAATTTTAGAAAAGCATGAATGCTTGCTGAAATTCTTTTAGAATTTAAAGGGGCAGGTCGCTCGTGATAATAGATCAGTGTTTGGATTTCAAAATGGGGTAGGTCACCCAATATAATGAGACCAATTTCAGGGAAAGTATGAATGCTTGCTGAAATTCTTTTGGAATTTAAAGGGACAGGTCGCCTGTGAAAATAGACTAGTGTTTGGATTTCAAAATGAGTAGGTCACCTGAGATAATGAGATCAATTTTAGGAAAGCATGAACGTTTGCTGAAATTCTTTAGGAATTTAAAAGGGCAGGTCACCCATGAAATAAACCAGTGTTTGAATTTCAAATTAGGCAGGTGACCTGAGATAATGAGACCAATTTCAAGGAAGTTGAATGCTTGCTGAAATTCTTTTGGAATGTAAAGGGGCATGTAACAACCTGACTTTTTGAAAGCCAAAATCGGTGGATTTTTCTTAGGTTCTTGATACTTCTCACAATGACATTCCATTAATTAGTAATTAGGTTCCCTTCCTTATCATGGCATCATACGGATGTAGCTTTCGTAAATCAACATTCTCATAAGACGGATAATCAATACACATGCCCACAATATTATATTTCCATATTTATACATTTACGTTACTTCATATTGACATACTCATAAGTTTGCATTCTTTTCCTAGTCTTATTATCAACATGAGTTTATACCCGAGTGCCGAACATCAATTTTACATAACTAGTATTTTCTTTCATACGATTCTCATGTGATTTCACAACACAACATTCTCATAAAAGAATACCACATAATATATTCATAACATCATATCTACATCTTCACACATTCAAATCCGTGTTCCATTACAATTTTCATTACATGTCCCTACAAAAGTGCCAAATGGCAAATATTCAACATAACACCTAAGACAAACTATTACAAAGCACCTTTCAAAATATGAACCCCTAGAACGGGCTTTTCTACGAACCTTGATTGTGTGATGTCCTTGTTACAAAATAATATGGATACAAGAATTGTAAATAATCTAACATAATAATAAACAACTAGAAGTACATTGTCGTTACTTTTTGTTATTAACTTAAAATGGATAGATTCCTTATTTTATTTCTTATATGCATTGTACATCTCTTATTATTTTGTTAAGTGTATTTTTCTCACTCACTTACCCCAATCTCTCCATAGGAGTTGTGGGCCCGAAGTTTAACATCGGTCGAGGTTAATTACTTCACCTTAACCTCGTCATCCACTTTAGATAAGAATTGAACTTCATGATATTTTTTTTATTTGCTTTCTATGAGGATATCTTGGTCTCACGATCAAGGTCGCAGAGACTCGGGTTAACCCGGGTTGACTTGGCTCCCTTTTTGTGTTATTTTTCTTAATTAGAATTCTTATAAATTTCATCTTTCAACATTGGATCTGATAAAAACAATTGAAAACTGAATTTCATAATTTATTTTGATTTGATCTCCATGGAGTTATCTTAGTCTTATTACCAAAGTCACAAATTTGGCAGGTTAATCCGGGTTAACTCATTTAATTTTTTCTATGAGGTTATCTCAGTTTGATGACCAGAGTCATGAGTTTAGTGGATTGACTCAGGTTATTTTTTTATGAATTTTTAATTGATTTCTTTTTTTAATCTCGTCATTTAATATTGGGTTGATTGAGAATTGAAATTCATAATTTGTATTGATTTGTTTTCCATAAGGTTATCTCGGTCTTGTAACCCGGGTCACGGATTTGACAGGTTAACTAAGGTTACTTTCTTAGGTCTTTTTTTAATCTCATCGTTCAACATGTTGTTAATTGGAATTTAGGCTTTATAATTTATTTTGATTTATTTTTTATAGGGTTATCGTAGTTTCATAACCTGGGTCACAGATTTGACATGTTAATCCAAGTCGATTTAAGTCAATCTAATATGTTGTTATTTTAATATTAAAAAAATATCACATTGAGATTTTTTTAGTCAAACTATGTTATTACCAGTTGTATGAGTTGTTTTTTGACCTATAAAGTCAATCAGGTTACATCAAGTCAACTTTCACATTATTTAAATTCTTTCCTGCTCGAAAAAAATATTAGTAATATCTAAATATTTTTTTAATGTGCAAGAAAAATTTGAACCGACTCGCAGCGTAGCGCGAGACAATGATCTAGTTAATTTCTAAAGCAAGAGAAGAATGCGTGGCATTATGAATGTGTTTTCTACTATCATGGAAAAAATAATTTTAATTGAAATTTGAAATTTGAAATTTGATATATAAGCTTAATAAAAAAATTGTTAACACTATTTTTAGACTAAAATAGGAAACTATTTTTTTTTTAAGGAACAAAAAATAAATGTATATCAAGATATTTTATCTTGTACATGGGGGCTTTTTTAATTTTTTTAATTTAATTATATGGTTATTAAAATGGTTTTTCATAAGTAAAGTAATGGTTTAAACTTTTTTAGAAAAATATAATTTTTTGTTCTAGATTCTCCTTTTTCTTAATATGTTTTTTACTAAAAAAATATATATTTTTTAGCCAAGTGGTTTGTTGTATAAAAACTAAAGGGAATCAAAATAATATTTGAAATAAGAAGAAAAGGTATCAAAACCTGTCATCCCTTATTAATACTTTCTTTTTCTTTTTTTCTATAGAACATATCCTTTTTTTATCGAAAAAGATAAATACATGAATACTAAAATTAAAGTTTTTGATAGTTGAAATTAGACCATAAGAGAACCATCTTTTCTTAATTTTTTTAGTATTTTTTTCTCTAATCTCTTAACTTTTAAAAACTGAAATGTAAAAAAATGAAATTCAAAATGAAAATATATTACTTTAAAAGAAGAAGAATGAAATATGAAAAAATTAAAATTGAAGGATAAAATAGAACTACTATGTCTTTTATTAAAAAGGGATTTACTTTTTTCTTTATGGTCCTCAATATCCTAATTTGTTTTTTCAACAAAATGCTATAACTTTATTTCATAAATTAGTTATTAATTTAACGTTCAACACATGAGATAATTGGAAATGAAGAAAAGGGTTGAAAGCATAATTTTTAAACCCGACTTAGTAGTAGACTCGATCTAATGATCGGGTTACAGGTCAGATGGGTTGACCCAGGTTAACTCGAGTCAACCCAAAAAAAATCCCAATAAAATAAGCCTTCTCCTCGGTCTCTTCACTTTCAGGGTTACCCATTAGAAACCATCCCCAAGATCCATAAGTCATAGATGGAGCCAGAAGGAAGAGATGATCCACCCGATCAAGGTCGGCCCTTGAATTCCTAAACCTGTACAAGTTCCTTTATTGAATGGAAAAGGTGGAATTTTGATGAAGGACAAGGCCACTATGAGTGGAGATTATTTGGAAAAGAAAGAGAGGTAAGCCAAAACGGTCCTTGGCTCGCCTGGGTTTTCATGTTTTTAACTGTAAATGGAGATTAGTATACTTGTCAACACATGAAAACCCAGGCGAGCCAAGGACGAGTTAGGCTGTAGTGTACGCAACCGAGTTAACAACCGGGGTGATTCAAAGACTCACCCCACATGAAATTGCTGATTTTAGCTCTGCAATCTCTCCTTCTAACGTTTACACAGCTGTCGCTTCTTGTGGAGAGAGAGGATGGAGCGGTGAAGTGGAGGAACTCAGCACATATATCTATATATTCTTAACTCGTGATGGGACTAACCGAGTTAAGGTACTCGAACACGGAGAGTGGCCGAGCTGGGTTGATGAGTCAATGATTGTCGCACGAGTTACACCACCTGGTCTTCACGCGTTCACCCCAGCTACTTCTCCAGGTAACAAGAAGTTTATAGCAGTAGTCACGAGAAGATGAAGAGCAAGACAATTGCCAAAAAAAATTAAGGCCGAGTTTACCCAGGTCGACCCGCTGAGTCAACCGGGTTTTACCGGGCTAAATCCTAGCTGTTTTTTACTTAGATTAGACTCAGGCCCGGGTCAGTCAGGTTTCGAGTCGACCCGTCAGACCAGACCGAGTTTCAAAACCATGTTTGATAACATGGAATGCAAGTCATCCACCCTTTCTACCCACGGTCAACAGTCGCCCAAACAAAGAAGGACAAGGAGGATATATACGTGGCTTGCAAAGAAGCCACCAACGCGTCACCCTATTTCCCAGTTATATATATATATATATAACCAGCGCGTGTCGTACACGCCCATTTCCTCCTCCTCCTCCTCCTCCTCCTTCATTTCCATATTTTACTTCACTTCCCTTAAAGCTGCCCTAAAGCCACGCTCTATAAAGAAATTACAACGTGACGGAGACGGTGAAGGTGACGGCGTTATAGGCATTGGCATTTTGAGCTATAAGAAAGAAAACAAAAATGGGTCAGGCATTTCGTCGAGCATCTGGAAGAATCAGAGCGCCACCCGACCCACCTCCAAGTAGGGTCACTGATCGGAGGCCGCCGGTGACCTCCACCGAAAAGGTGGAGATATCAAGTACCACCACCACCAATCAGAACAGTCCTGGCTCTGGTTAGCTTATCAATTCATATTGCTGCTTCTTTTAAGAGATTTTTATGATAAGATATTGATTCATTCCATGATAAAATAGCACAGATTGAGCTCTATGCTAGGTTTTTTAGCCTGAACCCTGAAGCAAAAATGCATAAGGACTTTTGGGCTATCGAGATATCAAGGACCACCACCACTTATGTATTGGCTTCATTTTCTTGGAGTGTTTTAATTTATTGCTTTCTTCCCCTTTTGTATGTTTGATGCTATCGACTGCTTTGGTGGGTAAAGGCATGGAAGAAACTGTTGTAATAACAACAGGGAAATCAGTTTGTGATTTTGTAATTGAAATAACTTCCTAAGATTTGAGACTGAATTGGATACGTGATGCGAGTGGTGTGGAAACACTTGCAAGGTGGTGCCTTCTCGGTTCCTTCTTTCGGATTATTGATAATAATGGCTTGCTAAAGACTATTTGCTTGAACTATTCTGTCAATTTGATCGGATTCAGCACATACTGTAACTTATGCTTACTCACATGATTCATATTTGCAGTGTATGTTCTGTAAGAAATATATTACCACTGACCAGTCATGTGATCTTTTCAATGGGTGCAAGCAGATTGTGATTCGTTTATGTTCTTGGCCTTAGTTTGGTAGTGTAAATTGGTAGGCATTGATAATTGATCAACTTATCGGATTTTACAAAATGATCTATGTTTGTGTTATGGATATTGAGTTAGTATTTGTAAGGTCTTCTGAACGTTCTTTTTTGTGAGACTACATGTTTGTGGGATACTGTTCTTATGAATGGAACTTACCAACTTTATATTTCTTGACCATTTGTGATCTTTTCCACACCTCACTGAAGATGGTGCTCCAAGAATTAATCCCGACAATGTTCTTGAAGAACGAGATACACAGTATGATGCAATGCTTAGTCAAATGGTGGGTAGAATTAAATCGAAGCCTGGAGGGAAGCTCGAAACTGGTGAGGTGAGTTATCGGGATTCATTCCTGCTGTTTGTTTACTTTTTTTCACTTAACTCTTGATTAATATGTACTATCATTCAACTTTACTGCTATTTATTGATTATAGATGTGCCAGAAACTTTGTCAAATCTCCTTGTTGCAATGTGCATTAACATGGTGCTGGATTGGCACTGATCAAAAGAAAAGGAGAAGAATAAGAAAAGTCTATTCATTTATGCTTTCCTTGGAGTACTCAGATAAAGACTTGCTTAATTTTAATGTCAGAGAGAATGCTTGTTTGAAATGAAAAAAAATGGTTTAGAGAAAAAATCTTTGAAGAAAATCATTAGGTGTACTTCAATAAAGCCTCACGACTGAGAACACATTTGCATGTTTAACAAGTGATTCCACTCGTATTTAGACATCTTTGACATTTTTTAGTTAAAATCTTGATTATTGGCTCTGGTGACTGGTGATGCATTTAGTTGTCCGTTGTGATCCTTCTGCAATGGTGTCAAATAGATTACTGTTATTGAGACTTGCTTGGATAAACAAATTCAGAATTTCTCCATGCATATCTGAATGCTGATATTCTTCTCAAAGTTTTGTGATAATCCACTTTGGGGATTGTAGTGGTACATGCTTTCACTTAACACCTCTACTGTTTTCCTTCCCATTTCTTTTAGAATTATCATATAACGTTATTGATTAGAGATAACTGCAACCTGAAAATTGTTTGCCACAGCATGTTTCTCTTACTTCAGATCATCTTTTGAAAATCCAGTTGGATTTCTTGACAGGCACCTGTAGTTGAAAGGTATGATAGGCCCATGCCAAAGCTGAGAAACACGAAACCTGATTCTGGCAGATATGAAGAAAAGGCTGTTGCTCCAGGAACTCTGAATGTGGCACAACTGCGCCACATCATTCTCATGTATCAAGGCAAGGCTGATGATCATGAAGGACCTATGAACATCCAGCAAATCGCTGAAAAGTTTCAACTTGAAGTTGCACAAGTCCAGAGGATCCTGCAGTTCTTATCACTGCCTCCAGAGGATAACAACAAACAGAAAAGCCATCGGTGAAAGATTGCAGGTTTACCTGCTCTGCTGCACTACTGACAGGATATTCTATTGAATAAGAGTCGGTGCCGGGATTTCATGTCCTTCATTATAGAGCAAAACAGCAAACATAACTATTTATTGACCGTTCTTGTAAACAAAATTTTGTACAATAATATGTTTTGTGAGTATCTCTGTCAGCAAATTTTGTTAGTAAATCTGATACTGACCTCCAATTGACACTATTTTTTGTTTGGATATAGAGTTGGGAACTATTTCCCCTCCCCTCAGTGCTGAAATGTTGACCACCATGTTATCAACTCGGGGTTTTGCAAGGCTTTAGCAAGGTGACATTTTTCATTCAATGATGTTGAGGCTTCTTAATGCAATGCTAGGTTAGGACTTTTGCCACTTCATGTGCAGCCGTTGGAAGTTGCCATCCCTATAACATTAGGTTAGGAGAGATTATTTGTACTTCTCCCTCTCGCTTCAAAGTAAAGTAGGATCCATGAATTATTTTCATGATAAATCTTTTGTTTTTATCAGTACAGCTTCTGATATATCTAATAATTTCTCAACATTAAGACAAAATTCCTGCACCTTCTTACATCCAATAGCCAAACAACCATTGTGATTCCCAAGATTTCATTGTTGAAATCCTGCTCCTGTATTTAGGGCAAATGCGATTGTGTAACCATCAAGATATATTCATTTTGGATGCCAATACAACTAAACCAGCAACAAACAACAGCCCTTCCACCATGTATGAACAAATTTAGAGATCTAATAACAGTCCGATGATTTCCAGTGATATTAAATAATTCTGAAGCCGCTACAAAAATTGACTGTGCACTCAAAATCTAATTTTACCGTCGTTTTACTCTACAAGCATAAATCCAGACTATAAGAATGACTAATCAGAATATCACCACCACCACCACCTTCATTGGAGGTAGATTCAAGCAAAAAGAATGGGACGGCCGTAAAAAGAAACAGGAAAGAATATTATGTTAAATTCAAGTTGAAATTGACTCCAGCCAGTCCGATGTAAATTCATAAGCTAAAAATGTAACAGCACCAGCTGGTGCAGCCTTGACAGTTGATGGGACGATGCCTTTATAAAGACCAGCCCAGCCCTCCATCTGCAAAATTCGGCTAAGAGCATCAAACATGTTTTTGTAAGCATGATGCTCAACTCGAGCACCATACCTTGGGTGCCTCTGTAGTCCTTCGATCTGCAGCAGCCAAAAACAACAAATAAAATATCATTGACAGTGCCGGAAGACAAACAGAGTGCATGAATACAACTTGTTAAAACTCAAAGTCTTTTGACTAGCAAATTGACTTAGAACAATGAGAATCTTTTAGCAATCAGTATTAAAAATGCAGAATCTACCTGAAACCTTTTCTTGACCACATCAAGAGGATGACAGACAAGTTTGGCACAAGTGCCAGCCGCTAACCCACAGACAAAAAGCTGAAAGCTGGAAAGGCTATCATCTGTACTTATGAAGCTTGTGGTAGATGATCTATCATGGTTCCAACCCTACAATCAATCCTGTAAAATGTATTACTGTCCAAACAACTTGGTATGTGTGTGTGGATAGCAGGATCAAAATTCCATCAAGTGCATACAACACCTGTAACCTTCTCTCCAAATTGTCGTTTAAGGAAATACGTGTTCTCCAGAACAGGAAAAACATTGCAAGCTTAACCAATTGGCCAGCTGTAAAGAACTAAATTCAGATGTTTATGACCAGCCAATGAAATCTATGACAGAATAGCTTGCCTATTGCCATTAAGTTAGAGGCTGCTTTGATAGAAATGACAAGGTGTCTCTCCAGTTTTAACATGGTAATGCTTTATTCAAGATAGAAAATCATGCTTAACCAACTGTCTCAATCTCTTGCATATCTCCATCTATACCAGAATGGTGAATGGTGAATGGTGTTGGTTAAAATTTCAGTTTGTAATGGGTGGGTAATGCAAAAGGACCAAATAAGCAATTCCTTTCAAATGTTTTACCAGCATACTATGTTGGCTTTTCAACCAAATGCTGATCCAGATCTTCCATTTCCTAAAAAAATTTAATATCCCTTTACAATCTTACCATGGTCCAGTTCTTAGACATTTAACTACAAAAAGAGATTTGAATTCTTACCATGGTCCAGCGCTTAAATGTATCATAGGTGCCAAACTGAAGGCCAGCATAAGGAACAATCTCAACCAGTGTTGGAGATAATCCAGCATATAATCCTCTGAAGCCACGTGTTCTGGTAATATCAACAAATGCTGACCTCATTGTTGGATACACCTAAATTAGGCACTGATCAGTAACATGTAATATTATCATTTTAAGGTGCCTTCAGCAAATAGTGTTTTAAGACAAATGAACTGAATAGGGTGATGTCAATTACATAGATACTCCTTTATGGAGTCATCTTATTCCAGTATCGCAGATAGTTTCACTAATCAAAATCATAACTGGGAAAATTCAAGAGAGCCACGTTTGTCTCTTATAGAGCATAAGAATGACACACATAATCATGTTCTTTACCTTAGGTTCACCCTGTGATGCTAATATGGTTCTTAGAAGATCAAATGGGTATGATCCAACTGTAGCTGTGCACCCTGCTAATGCTCCGCTGATGTAGGAGAGGTAAGGACTCAAATGGATATGATCCTCTGCATCATCGTAAGCAATCAGACCATAACAAATAAAAGAAACATTTTAGGATATGTAAGCAGGACAGAGATTAAACATGACATCACCTTCAGTGCCATATCCTTTTAGGATATATTTCAAATAACATAGAAACAATGGCCTTCACTACCAGTAGGTATAAAATATGATAAATTGACAGTTAGAATCTGGACCATACTACTCTAAGCATATAGTAGAGCATAATACAAGGAGAAGATATCCAGCAAAATTGTGGCAAACCTGTCAGCATCGCATAAATTCATTCTATTGTATTAACAATTTTCAATCGGTTTTATGCTAGTCTACATGTTGAAGAAAACAAAATAAAATGTGAGGTCATTTTTTATGTATAAATGTCTATTGAATCCATTGACCGGTCAAAATACATTTTCAGTTTGATCACAGCTAAACCATGTAATAGAACATGCATTTCCAGTATAAAATTACAGATGATATTAATCTGTTATAATTATACCTGTCTTAGAAGAACCAGCAGCAAATGTTTTTAATTTGTGCAACACCGCAAATTGTATGGCGGTGTATGGCATAACCATGAGTAAAGCTGGAACATTGCCACGCCAAAAGCCCTACAGCAAGCAACTGTCTTGGATAAAAAGCAGAAAATCGTATATAACCTTCATAAAATAAGTTTTGAAAATATATAGAAGGAATTCCCAAGAACAGTATTTGGACTTCAAGAAAATTCAACCAAACACAAAGGCATCAAGTGAATGAACTGTGGTATGTTATATCCGCCATCAAGATCTGTAACTATAAGAAAAGCATGTTTCACTTACCTTCACTGCTTGAAGAGCATGAGTAAGTTAAAAATTACATTCTCAAATTCTGGGCTCAGACCCCTCTTGTTACCAAGAAGAAAAAAGAAAGAAATTGCATTCTCAATAACAAGCAGGACATTGTTGATGGAAGAACTAAAACTCAATAATAACATAGATAATTCCTTTCTTCAAAGGATTATAGCAAAAATATCCAGGTGGTGTTTAGAAATGAAAAAAAAAAAAGGTCTACATTTGAAATTCATTCCATCATTTTACTGAAACTAAACCATAAAGTTGGTAAACCGGGACTAAGCCACCTGGGTTCAGCAGCCCTGCTTCTGTAAAGTTCAAATCATAGGCTTAGATTTCTTAATACCCATCTACAACAAGCATCATTAAATCAACTACTGCGTAGCAGCTTTGAATTACACTATGCAAATTAAATCATCCATCCACAAATAATAAACAGAAAGAGAGCATCGTACGGGTAAACCTTCCTCTCTAAATATATCCTTTGTAGCTTGCAACATTCCTGTGTACTTTGATGGTGCAGTCATATTCCTGCGAACCAAATCCCATGAATATGTCGGCTCCAGTTGAACCTGTCATCAAATACACAACCCAATATTTTTCTCAGCATCACAACTTTATACTTTTGACTCGAAATACAACCATGCATTTGAAAGACAAACACGCCATAACTAACACCAGTGTATAAAATAAATTGCAGCTGTCCAACATCTTCCCTCTTTTTTTACTGCACAATAGCATGAGCTCTTTTTCATCTAAAGATCAATGTTCCCCATTTCCAGGCCTCCCCCGTGAACTCCAAATTCTTATTCAAGTTGCATGTTAATTCCATTCACATGGACAACAGAACTTCACAGATATACTCTATCGAAAAACTTGGCAATAGAAATGAACACTGACAATTTATTCATATAAATCATCACATCACATTACATTGAAAAGGATAGCTAACATATAGATTCATGAACAATTTATCAAGCTATTAAAAACCCATCATTGCAGAACAATAAAAATTCAAACTTTATAATTCAACCATTAAAAAAATCAAAACTTTACAGAAAAGAAACAAGGAAAGAAAGACCTGGAATCTGATTTTGATGACATCAAGAGGAGATGTAACGGTACGCGAAATACCACCAGCAATAGCACCGGCAGTTGCATCTATTAACGCCCTTTTTAGCTGCCCTGGTGCTTCTGTTGCAGCCTCCTCCCCCTCCCCCTCCATTCTCATTATTACTAATGCCAAAACCAAACCAAACCAAACGCCCTCTTTCCTTTTCTCAAACTATATCAACAATGATCTAAACCAAAAACATATAAATAAATAAACACCAGCAAGTTTAAAACACTAGAGAAAAGAAAGAAAGAAAGAACTGAAAATGGTCCATAGATTTAGTTTGGTTTTTCACAAGAATTTCTTCATAAACAGATACCTACCTACCTGGAAAGAGTAAGAGAGGGAAGGTAAAGGCAAGGCAGCCATTCCTTGTTTTTTCTTTTTCTTTTTCGGGTTTAGTTTAGTGGTAAACGCCGCCTTATTAGATTTTTTAGCGGCGACTTGAGAGAGAGAGAGAGAGAG
>Ga0325405_1004668_pt1 | contig 13952 bp, 7 predicted proteins | sample PopdelMetagenome_21_FD_205663 | JGI IMG/M metagenome (GOLD analysis project Ga0325405, IMG submission 205663) | Populus deltoides microbial communities from Bellville, Georgia, United States - Xylem-Control-R2 | ecosystem: Host-associated > Plants > Phyllosphere > Stem > Wood/Secondary xylem... | reverse complement strand
ATTAATAGTTTTTGTATCCGAAAATGTGTTTGGATGCATTTTAAAAATACATTTGGTTTGAAAAGAAATTAAATTAATGTTTTTTTAAGTGTTTTTTCAATGGTTTTAATGTGTTGACATAAAAATAAAAAATAATTTTTTAAATAAAAAATAATTTTTTAAAAAATAATACACCATGTCATGAAAAAAGTTATCCGAAGAGTACTCCTTTTGTTGTCAAGAGCTAGAAGAAAATAATTAATAAAAACCCTTTAGGTTGGGAAAACATAAAGGCTAAAATTCTCTCTAGCCGTCCAAATTCAATCCCTTCCACTCCTCATCTAATATTCCTTCCCTATTAGCTTTATCTCTCTCTCTCTCTCTCTATCAATCTCATAATTAGCTCTCCATATCCATGGAAGAAAACCTCCTCTCTCTTTCTTAGGCTTTTTAGAACATTAAGAGCAGATTTGTGTGTCAGGGATGGAAATTTGGCTTTTGTCCTAGCAAGCAAGAGGCCCCCTTTGTGTCAGAAGAAAATCCTAACTTCCAATCTCAAATGCTCACTTGTCCCTCTTTCATCCCCTCCATAAAGTGACTTGTGTCAGAGCTAGTTAGTTAGTACTAGGATTTTACTTATGATTCATGCTATGCTACGCCTACTGCTATAGTTTTGAAACGAATTCCCTCTACAAAACCCTAATATTCACTTCACTGCTTTCTCTCTTTTATCTTTTCTTGGAACTTGCAACCATGACTTCAAAGCATGTAATAGCTACAAGACACACAAAGTCCATCAAGACCAGGTTTGCCAGTAGATTTCTCAGATCCCTTTTGAGAATGAAAAGGAGTGATAGATTTGGTGGTTCCCAATCAAATGAAGGAGCCAGGAAAAGGAGTACTCATAGAATAAAGATTGCTGCTTATGCATCGATGGCTCGTGCAGTTGGTCCAAGCAGAACTTGGAGCCGAGCCCTTCTTTTCAAGCTTAGAAACCGAGCCAGAATCCAGGGAGTCTTGAGAAAGAGATGCTTGGTTTCAAAGAAGAATAAGAAGAAGAGGGTTATAAGAAATAAGGTGATAATCTCAAGAGAACCAAGTCGTACTGATACTCTTCGAAAGCTTGTTCCTGGAGGAGATTCCATGGATATTTGCTGTTTGTTGGAAGAAACTGCTCATTACATAAAATGCCTTGCCACTCAGGTTAAGGTGATGCAAAGTATAGCCGATCAATCACTGCTCTAAGTGATGATCAGATGAAGAAGAATTGCATGCATGGTGATTAATATTTATTGCTCTTATATACATCAAGATTAAGTAAATATAAAGAATAAAACTACCATGTCATGTATGCACAAGGAAAGGATCCAGTTGCTCAGTTTGTAAAAAGGTAAATTTTCTAGATCTTATGGATATCACAAACATATATAAACGTATGAAGATCATTAATATTTATCTGCATCTTGGGGAAAATTGCATGTCAGATCAGGGATTTATAACTCATACCAAATGGTTTTTGTTTGTTGTACATAACTATATCAATCTGACAGACAGGATACCTTCTATGTTTGTTTATATACTTTCCTCTCTTCCTCTCTACAAGCACATACTGCATCTTCGCTTCTTTTGATTTCTGTAATAATCTTCTACGGCTTGCGCATCAATGATTATATATATATATATATATATATATAGGTTGATTCCATATAATGTTGCAGGTGAGAACATAATAAGGGTAACTAACCCTGGATATGGGATTAACTTATCAATTCACACCTTCCATTAGAGAATCTGATGAGTGAAAGTTTTAATTCCAGAAGGGTTTTTTTTTTTTTAAAAAAAAAGGGCAAAGATAACAATACAAATTCCTAAGTGGAAATATGTTCAAAGAGAGTGATTAGGTAATTACAAGAATTCATGGTGGACACAATTTTTTTCCTTTTTATGTAAACATTTTCAACTATAAAAAAAATGTTTTTACAAATGCTGATGGACAAATAACAACAATAACTATATTTCAATACAAAATAGGTTATTTTATTGTAGTTAGGTGCATATATTTAGTCTAAGTACATGTTTAATATCGTGTTACAAATATTTTTTAAATTGTTTTTTATTTAATATATATATATATATATATATCGTCAAAAAAATAAAAAATATATAAATTTAATATTTTTTTAAAATAAATACATTTTTATAAACACTAAAAACAAAAACCACCGCAATTAAAAGGAAGATCACATCATGTCATGTCCACCAGATGGTTCGAACTACTGGGCCAAAACCTAGATTCTTTTATTAATGTGCGAGCAAGGAGCTTGTCCACAGTCCTTGAATTTACTAGCAAGGGATTCCTCATCATCCAAAAAGAGTAATAATCATTAAAGAAACTAAAAAGGAAACATATGGACTAATCAAGTAGTGCGTCGTCAGCGTTACATATCTAATCTGTAGTATTTTCAGCTTCTAGCTCGTTTGATTATCTTCTTGGTACATGGTAAACAGAGATAATCGGTACAAATATAACATGTTTTTTAATGTATAATGTTCATTAAAAGTATAGAAATTTATGTTGTCTTAATTTGTTTTTTTAACTAAATATATCTTTATTTTTTTTAATATTTACTTCTTCTTCTGTTTAATTTGCAACACTAGTAACCAAACACAGTAAAAAGTGACACGGGGAGATGGGATTTAAAGATGGAAGAGGAGACTCCTTCTCAAAGAACAAAATAAATTTCTAGCTTGTAAATTACTTGGAATATAACTAGAGAATTATACAAGAAAGAGAGTTGTGGTTTTAACCACTTTCCAACTGTTTTGGTTGCACCAGTTCTCCAAATTTCATTTAATAGATAGATAAGGAGCTTCTTTCATCGGTTATGAAGATTTAAACTCCATGCCAACCACCAATCATGCACTAGGAATACATCATTCTTGTGATGACTCTTCGTGTGCCGACATGGATTTTAGTGCTATATTTTCTAGATATATACCGTCCAATATTAAATTATAAAATCCAAAAAAAAAAAAGGCATGCACGACATGCAACTAGCTATAGCTAGGATTAAATGTGAAGTTTTGTCACTCTCGTGATCCATGTCCAAAAGTAAACTAATCTTTCTTGTCGACGTTCTAGTTACACAAGCATTATATACATACAAGTAATGCTAGCTAGAAGCTTAGCACCTATTTACACACATTCATCATGCAGAAGCAATTTTTTTAAATCACGGTGATGTGTGTGTGTGTGTGTGTGTCTATATGTGTGTGTGTGTGTGTGTGTGTGTGTGTCTATATATATGTGTGTGTGTGTGTGTGTGTGGCTTAATTTATCATTACCACTTGAGAAGACAATTTCTCATTTCCTCTTTTTATATTTTATAATCAAACCAAGAAAGGTGGGAGTTTTCTTACATTAAATCGTAAGCCCTCGTCCGAGAGAAAAAAATATATCCTTTTCTGATGATCAACATCTTGTTTGTATTAATTCCCTTGCTTACGAAGATTAAACTTGAACATCACATAAAAAGAATGTGGTCCTACAATTTGACAATGATATTTATTTATTTATGTAATTTGACATCTATTTAAATAATTAACGGATGGAAAATATAGTAAATATTACTTGTTTAAATTTACTTTTTCCATGATTCATATAAAAGAATCTAATATATCTCAAGATCATTATAGTGTTTTTTTTATAATTATCGTGTGTATTGATCAAAAGGTAGTCATTTAAAAGATGACCCCTGAAAATTTGAATGATCATTTACAGGAAAATAAAATGATTGTGTTACAAATGAGATAAGAGAAAATATAAAGAAACATAATAGGTGTCGCACGTGTGCGGTATCGCGGCGAAAACATCCACTTTTATAAGGTATTTATTAGGTAAATATGAGGAAATAAGGAATTCTTGTCTTTTATTAGTGAAAAAATAAAATGAGAGTCGTCACCTAACATTTTAGTCACTAGGAACCCTAACTGGTCTCAGAGATCGGGTATGGGGACTGGTTGCGTAAAGAAAAAGTATTAGCACCTCAAATACGTCTTACCTAAGGTAAGCTGCATTGTTTTATTGTCTGATAAAAAAATAAGGTCTTGTGCTTTCTAATTGTTGGTCAGTCTAGGGTTGAAGAAAAGTTCTCCTTGGTAAGAAGATTTTTGTCTCATCGGGTAAAACCTAATCATTCTAACATCAATAAAAAAATATTTTTTAATATCGAGACTACACCTTATATATAAACGCGTAATCCTTACTATTAAAAGAAAAAAAATGATTTTTTGAATTTTTTGAAATATTGGTCTAGTCCTTATAACTTTAACAAACTGGTTATTAAAGTCAATAATGCATGCAAAAACATATGTTTTTTTAAAAAAAAATTCTTTGAATGAAAATATGATGTGATTTTTTTTTGTTTGAGAGACTTGGCCGTATGCATGAAAACAAAACATATTTTTAATGTTTTGACAAAAATCAAGTATTTTAATACCAGATTTGTATCTTTACAGTATAAATATACAAACCAATATTGATCAAAATACAATAAAAAAATTTGCGGAAAATCACAGATTTTTTGAAATAATTTTTGAAGAAAATTTTCTTTTTTTCTTTTTTTTTCGGGCTGGGCCCAGCGCAGCCTATATAGTTGGGCTGGACCCAGCCACCCCAGCCTGGTCACTGGCCCAAGCCAGTGACCTAACTAAGCCATGCACGTGTAAAATTTACGCATGCATGAATGGTGCGAAGGTAATTAAATTATATTCGCACAGTTCATGCTTGTTTTTGCAGAAAGCAAAAACAAGCTCTTGGTTACTAACAAAGTGCAGAATGGCGATTCTTTAGCTTTCTTATGTTTCTTTTTTTTTTTTTATGGACTACCATGTATCATTTTTAGAGACTGAGAATGGAAATGAACATACCTGGTTTTGGAGAGATGAAGACGATGGTGGTGCTGACCTCATCTGCTATCTGTGTCCTTTGTTTCGCCGTTCAGTTTGTTTCTGTTTCTGTTTCTTTGTTCTTCTGTTCCTATCTCTTTATTCGGCCTTTCTTTGTGTTTCCTTCTGTGTTATCTCTTCTCCTTCCTCTTCTCTCCCTTATGCTTTCTCACTGTTCTCACTCTCTGTTTTTTCTCTCTTACACTCTCCCTCCCTGCCTTTTTTTTTGTCTTTTCTTTTCCCCCTCCTGTTCTTTGTGTTTCTCTTTCCTGTTCCCGCTTTGTTTTTTTTTCCCCACCCTGTGTTTTCTTTTTTTCTTCAGCTCTCTCCTCCTCCTAGTGCGGTCCTTTCTCTGGCTTTTATTTCCAGAGGACGTAAGCGTTATATCAGGAACATAGTAACAACCAGCGTACATCATGGTGGTGAAGAATATCAGCCGCGAGACATGCCTCCCCTTGATTGCAGCTCCACTGTCTTTGCTGCTAACGCCTCCCCCGTCTTCATTGCCAGCCATTTGTTTGAAGAAGACAATGAATAGTTTAAAGGAAACGACGCCATTTTAAATTTCAAATGGATATTTCTAATTTGGTCCTTGGATGTTTTTACAATTTTGTAATCAAGGCCCCCGGAAAAATTGTAATTGGATCCCTTGATTTTAGCACCTTTTCCAGTTTGGTTCTTAGTTTCGGATTGTTTCAATCAAGTCCCTAATTGGCCATCAAACTTCAATAATTATGCAATTAAACCTCTGATTTGACCAAATCAACTCTTCAAAATTATAATTGGACCCCATAACTTTAATTTCTTTCAATAAAAGCCTAAATTGACTTAAAAATTATTTTTTCTTGCAATCAAACCCTCCATAAATTCAATTAAACCTTAGATAAAATTTAATTGAGTCTGTAAATATCTGATTTTGGACTTTTCTTCCTCAAATTGAATTTTCCTTGTCAACAGGGCTCTCACCAGTTAAAAATATACTATCAAATTTCAATTCTTATATTTTTGAACCTCCTCAATCAATTTCTAGTCATTTTATAGGCGTTCCAGCATCCTTTTCTCGCTCCTGTTATTTTTTGGATTCCTTCCGAATATTTTTTTTTATATGTTTTTTTTTTGTATTTTTTATGTGGGAACCCAAAAATAGGTAACAACAATAGGGAAGAGCAATCAAATTAGTTATATGTATTTTTTCACATCTGAATATCGTCTTCACTATGAATGAGATCATTACCAAAATAGTTGAAATTAGATTCATTATATTTTAGTCAAACCGATAATTTATGCAAGATTGAAGAGAAATTGGAATCCAAGTCCAACTACACCTTGTTAAAAAAACCTATTATTTCTTATGAGTCAAACACTTCATATAATGCTGAAACAAAAGGAGATTCTACACCCGAATTTGAAATCTACGCTTCACTGATGAAGGCTACTGGCAAATCAATAAATCCAGAGTCTAAGGGATGTACCATGATACTCCCCACCATTGTAAGAGTTTTTCCCATAATTGTCAACTACTAGAACAATAGAATACCAAATGATCCAAAGTCTCCTGCTTTACTATACAAAATGGACATTTAGGTTGCTCTACTAGTAATAATCGGCGTCCGAGATGAAAGTCATTTGTAGAAAATTAATTTTGGATCGCCAGCCACATAAATGTCTATATTTTGGGTGGAGCCATTTTAAACCATTCATTAGATTTGAAATGTCTATAACCTTCAAAAACAATCTTGTCAATAAAAGAACTATACAATTTGACCGAGTAGTTGTTATCCTTGTCTAAGCTTTAAATCTTTTGATCCAGTTTATTATGTGAAAGGTGCAATCCTTCTATAATAACATGTAAATGTTTTGCATGTTCCTACTAAAAAATGAATAATTCTTGGTGTTAATAAAGCTTCCATGTCCATATCCCAATTAACCACAAGCCCATATCGCTTACCTTTCCTCCTTCTTTGCTAGTTAACTTATACAGACACAGGAATTGTAATTTTAAAAGCCTATCTTCCACCAAAAATTTCTCATAAAAGGATGTAGTCTTACCATCTTCCACCTTGAACCTAACACAGTTTGTAATTGCATATGATATTGTTTCCCCCTATTTAATTATTGACATTATTCCTCTCCATATTTCCAAGAGGTTATTATCAAAGAATGGCAATCCATTCGCAATAATAATTCCTTTCATCTAGAGTTTTCTATTAAGCTTAATCGTGATATCCATTTGTAAAGCATTGATTTTTTTTTTTTACCCAACAAAGGACAAATACCCAGATCATCTTTATCCTTCTCTCTCACTACTCCATTTAACCTTGCAAATTTTCCCTTGTTTAGAGACACCTATCGATAAAAATCTTCTCTAAATGTTGGTAAGTATCCATGTGACACCTTTTAGCATTAGGAAAACATATATATAATATAATTGAAGGGAATTTAAGACACTCTAGATAAAGCATATTCTTTCAATCATACTAGGCAGCTTTCCTCTCTATATTAAAAACTTTTTTTTTCTGAATATCAAAATAAATAGTTTCCAAGTAGAGATCCTTTTAGGATTACATCCTATAAGCATCACTAGGTAAGTGAAAGGCAATAAGTCATTACTTCAATAAATTGACTCGGATCATTATAGTATTAGTTCCCATTCCAAAATGATAGTTAGGCTTATATGTATTTATATGGCTTTCTCCTTTAATTTTATCTACATGGTCATTAGGTCTTTAGCTTATCACTAAGGCATTGATAAGAAGTCTCGTCTACGTAAGGCTAGATAGCAAGTTCTTTTCAACAATAATTTAGGGATAAGCTAAGGCAAGAAAACTATTTCTTCTATTTTCCTATTATGAAATTCTTAAATTTTGACAAGCATCCAAATAGCAAGTTGCACATGATCATTTCCCCTTATATTTTGTAATAGGAGAATGACTAGATTTTATCGCATGACATGCATGATTTGCTATAGCTAGTTAGGGATTTATAAGAAGAATTTCTTATGATGCTCATTTATAAAAATATCTCTTTCATTTTTTTTTCTCTCTTATATTATAAATATTAATAATTATAACTTGAATATCTTAAAAGTTCTCGATTTAAAAGGGGTTTAAATTTGTGCTATCTAAAGTGAATGCTAATTATAATTAAAGAACAAGTTGTAGATGTAGACTAATGGTAAGGTAGATTGATGTGTTCATGAGTAAAGTTTCTAGCTATGATGAAAGTGTCTTAATAATTAGGTTTTATTCCTTGCATTAACTATAATTAAATCTTATCAGTCTTTCATTATGGATTCCACTATGCAAATTCACAGTGAAAGGCAGATGCCTTTTAGTTATAGGTTTTTTTTTCTTGCTTTTTTTTGTTTCTTTCTTTTTCATTAATCCTTTTTTTTGTTTAATTTAGTTCGTTAATATTAAAAAAAATTATTTAGTTATCATACTCTCATGACACAGATTCAGATCTCAGGTTTGACGGGTTAACTTGGTTTGGAGGGTTAACCCAATTGATTCAGATTTTTTTTATTTAGTTTTTTCTTCCAATTAAACTTTATGATTGAGAATTAAACTTCATAATTTTTTTGTTTACTTTTCATTAGATTATCATGATCTCAAGAGGGGATTTTACTGTACCCCTCCTCATAAAGCACTATTCATTGAAATAATGTTTTGCTTTGTTTTTTTTTCTTTGTTTTTTCCATTTCAAATAATATTTTTTTGTTTAATTTTATTTTTTAGTATTAAATTTTTTTCTATTTAATTATCACACTTTCATAACGCAGTCTTGCAACCAGATCCACATGCCAGACCCATTTAAACTTAGGTCATACAAGTTTAATATTATTATTAATATTAAAAATATTATTATTTTTATTATAATGAATATTGCTAATATAATAATTAATAAATTTAAAAAACAATATTATTAGTTATTGGTTTTTTTTAGGTTTTTTTCTTTTTAATTAATCTTTTGTTTATTTAATTTAATTCGTAAATATTAATTTTCTTTTTCTATTTAGTTATCACACTCTTGTGACACGGATCTCATGTTTGACGGGTTAACCCAGTTGATTCAGATTTTTTTTCTTTTTCTTAATTAGTTTTTTTCTTCTAATTTTTTATTTTAATATTGATTTAATTAAGAATTAAACTTCATGATTTTTTTTGTTTACTCTTCATTAGATTACCGTGATCTCATGAGGGGATTTTACTGTACCCCTCCTCGTAAAGCACTATTTATTGGAATAGTGCTTTGCTTTTTTTTTTCCTTTTCAATTAATCTTTTTTTTGTTTAATTTCATTCTTTAATATTAAATTTTTTTTCTATTTAGTTATCACACTTTCATGACATTGCCTTACAGCCAAACCAACATCCAAGGCTCTTGGGTCTGATGTTGCAGCCAAACTCAAGGCTCTTGGACCTGATGTTGCAGCCAGATCCACTTAAACTTAGGTCAAACAAGTTTAATATTATTATTAATATTAAAAATATTGTTATTTTTATTAAAATGAATATTGCTAATATAATAATTAATAAATTTGAAAAATATATTATTAATATTGAAAAACAACCATAGATTTGATTTGAATCGTAAAATTAAAAACTATAAGAACTTGGGTTAAGCATGTTTAATATTATTATTAATACTAGAAATATTATTATTGTCATTATTATTAATATTATTAATATAATTATTAATAAATATGAAAAAAATATTATTACTATTGAAAAAACCATAGATTTGATTTAAATGGTAAAATTAAAAATTATTGTTGTTGTTGTTGTTATTCTTATTGTTATTATGATTATTAGTGTTATTCTTATTCTCAATATTTTTATTATTATTAAATTTGAAAAAAATATTATTACTATTGATGAAAAATCATAAATTTGATTTGAAGAGATGAAAAACTATAAGATCTTGAGTCAAACAAGTTTAATAATATTATAAATATTATTACTTTTATTATAATTAGGGAAATCAGACCCCAGAAACTTCGGTTTGGCTGGGGCACCAGCAGTAGAGTTCCTTTTTCTTAATCATCTGCACCAATATGCAACCATCACCAACAATCGCAGTTCTTCAGCCACCATAAGCGTGCAAGTCGGAAAGCAGCAGGAGGGTACCTTCATCTCAACCATACATTACTCCTCCTTTCCTCCTCACCAAAAACACCAGACGCCTCCATCAGCTACCTCTCTGCTCCTCCAGCAACAACCTTTTCTTCCTAATAGAGGCAGTATTGATTTCAACAACACCACGACAGTCACCACCGAGAAGATCATCCTTCAGCAAGTAGTTTTGCACCAGCCGTGAATAGCTGGAAGCTCCAACAAGCGACTCTCTCTCCTCACCATGTTTCTCCGCCCAGCGTCCATTAGCTTTTTAGTTGTGAGAAGTTCTTTTCCACCGTAGTCAGCTTCCTCTCTTCTCCCAATGATCACAACTCCAACCATCAACAGTGTCAAGCGAGTCCCTTCCCCCATCTTGCATTTTAATTAACCTGTTATCATGTAAGTATACGTGAATTATAATTCACGCATGCTTGCATAGTGCGATAGAAACCGGGTTACTAGCTTGGGCTAGTAACCAAGCTGGGTCGGCTGGATCCAACCCAGCCCATACGAGTGGGCTCGATCCAGCCCAAAAAAATAATATATATAAAAATATTTTTTCTTTTTTTTAATCCAAATTTTATGGATTTATTCACTAGCGTAAGAGTCAGGAATGTCAAGTTGTTTGGGTTGCGTAATATTTACCAACATTAGAGTTGAAAATATTCATAGGTAAATATTCACTGATGCCAGAGTCAGGAATATCATAGAATGACCATAAATATGGAATAAAGATAAACTCTTAGCAATTTAAGAAAACACCAACAATACAGCCTGCCTCAGGTAGGATGCTTAAGGGTGTGATAGTATTTTTTTTCTTTTGCGTAACCAGTCTCGTATCATAGAATCTCTGTTGACCAATTAAGGTTCCTGGTGACCATAATACTAGGTGACGACTCCTTAAACTAGACCTTTTCCCCCAAAGAACAAGATATCAGAAATATGTTATTTTTCCATTGTAAATTTTTAATAGGTCGTCATGATGTTCGGATGTGATTGAATGGTGACTTTACTGGGGATTTTTAGAACTAAGCTTTGTTATTTGTCTTTTTATTGCTATTTCGTTTGTTGTGCTTGTTTGATTTATTTGATTGTCTTTACTGCTTTAACATGCATCCATGTTTATATTGTCATGCATCACTTCAAGAGCACACACCTTGAAATTTAGGATATTTAGAGAAGTAACAGTACCCCAATGGTTTTAGCGTAGATAAGACTCGTGAAATTATCTAACTCTCATTTGATTGTTTTCCAACACTTTCAAGGCCCCGTACTTTGAATATCTGGTTGGAAGCTTTGCACACTATTTTTCTGACCTGGTTGCTAAAGCTAAGAGATTTAAACAAGTCATCTGATTAGGAAAGATTGTTGACTCGACTAAGGAGAAAAGTTTCACTAGAAAAGAGAAAGAAACTGAGTTTCACAATATTAAAGGTGGTTATAAAGGGGAGAGAAAGAACTACAAAAAAAAGACACCTAGAGATCAATCATCTTGAAGATGACGCCACAGTGTCATTTGGCCAAGACTGGTCTATACGTGACCTCAATTGACTATTGAAAATGTGCTCTTGTTGAGGAATTCATAAGAGAGGGATGGTTGGAAGATTCTAGAAATTTCAATTAATGATTGCTAAGTGTTTAGCCTTTTTATGTGTTACCTTGCTAGTAATTATAGTTCAAGATGTTAACATAAAGTCTTTGTTATTAAGCTTTTTTTTTCTAAAAATTCAATGAAATAATGAGTTTGTCATTCAATTGCATTTTTTTTCCTTTGATTTATAGCCAAATATCTTGAAAGGGGTTTCCTTTAAGAACTTACACATACACTTTTGAAGCCTCACGAGATCTTATAAACGCGATTCATTTCTTTTACCAAAATCATTTCCCCAGTGGAATTTTGAAAAATTGAATTTGCATTTTGATTTCAAAAATTATTTCATGTTTATTTAAAACGATATTTTTGACATTCTACTCGTAGAATGGCATATGAATCAAGCAACTCCTTCATTGTGATGACTAAATCTAAATTAAAGTGCACGAATTGAAAATGAATCGTCATCCTCACACCATGACCTTGAGCCAGATGTTTTTAATGTATGCATGATAGTATGTAGTAGATTCGTTGTTCATAGACTCACAAAATGCATCTCTTTGCAAAATCCAAACCATCACACTAGACGAGATCAAAGTTTATTGATCTTAACTGCTTGCGCTTGAAATGAAAAAATATCATCTTTGTTATCCTTTTCACGTTCTAAAATGAATATATCCCTTATGGTCCTTTTTTTAGCCTAAATAAATTTTCTTTCATGAAAAATCCCGACTAGGATCACACCCCATACTGGGGAGAAGTGAAAATTTTAGTGATAAAAAAGAGAGGAAAAGGTCGTGAGAAAGCCAAAAAGGCAAAAGGGCCTAAAAAACTCAAATGCCAGGAGGCATGCCTAAATCATAAGAAAAGATGATGATCAAAACAAAGTGAATATGCCCCGGTCAAAATAATAATAAAAAAAGGAAAATTAAAGAAGAGCGGCAAAAAAAAAGATGAAAGACACAAAGAGTCGAACTGCTAATAGTGATCCTCAATTTTTGAAACCTTGAAACACTATTTAAGCCTTATGAATCCTTTTCTTTCATAGCCAAAAACCACAGCCTATATTATATGCCTGTAGAAATTCCTTCTAATCAAGCAAGCAAGTAACCTGGAACAATAAACAATGCTCTCAAAATACAAAGAGTACTTTTTCATAAGAGTCATGACATCAAAAACAAGCTACTCATTATTATTCATCTGATAAAATGGTGTTCAAAAAGAGAGAAATTTTTCTCAATCAAAACCTCGAGCTTTTTCTCGAGCCCTTCACTTTGAAACCCAAAAAAGCAGAAGTTCATCTTATGATGTACCTTTACCAATAGTAATATCCCCAACACAATAGCAAATCATCTTTTTTCCAAGAAAAAAAATAAATAAGGAGTTGCAAGATTCAAAAACAAATTGTTTTAAACTCACATGGAAACAATTTTTATTTTCAAATGCAAGATCAAGATTTCAATATTCATTCTAGACAAATATTCCTTCACCAAACTAAAAAGGAGAGAAATGAGAGAATCGTTACTCGAAACCATTATTTGTTTGAGTAGCTGACAAAGCACACTTATAGGTAATGATCAGTACAAAGGGGCAACATTGTGTTTAGAAGGGTAATTGATCCCTTCCAGATAACCGTAAAAAGAGGGACATTTCCTACAACAAGACAAGGAGGATTTTGGTTTACAAAGGGCGGCTTGATTCTTTTAACAAGTGACACCGAATTTTTTTAGCAGTGAAGCGGGGGAGTAATGAATGATCCTCTCAAATTATTCAACGAAACAGAAAATCTTTAGCAAATAAATGGGTCATGATGGGCATCATGAAGGCTGAGTTGTGTAACAATTCTAGGTAAAGACTTACATGGGTTAACTCGAGTGGGCTATAAGCCAAATGACTAAGATGACCCAAATCAGAAATAACAACTCCTCACCAATCAAGCAACAAAAAGATTGATAAGAAATGGGGTTCCTATATTTTAAATTAGGTAAATATGCATGCATATCATCTAGACTTTGAAACATTGAACAATGTGTTTTGCTAGTTTCACAAGAGAAATCTCTGATAAGATCTATAAAAAAGGGAGGCCATCTCAAAATGACCAAGAATTGAAAATGCTTTCGAAAAAATTTTACTTTTGAGAAATTTTTGGCCTAGGCAGACCGCCTATGAGAATTAGACCACTTGAAAAATATTTGTATTTTTTAATTGAGTAGGTCACCCATTATAATAAGAACCTTTGATTTTTGACCTGGGCAGGCCACCCATGAGAATTAGGCCACTCAAAAAATCTTCATATTTTTCAATTGAGAAAGTCACCCAT
>Ga0325405_1004662_pt1 | contig 13960 bp, 6 predicted proteins | sample PopdelMetagenome_21_FD_205663 | JGI IMG/M metagenome (GOLD analysis project Ga0325405, IMG submission 205663) | Populus deltoides microbial communities from Bellville, Georgia, United States - Xylem-Control-R2 | ecosystem: Host-associated > Plants > Phyllosphere > Stem > Wood/Secondary xylem... | reverse complement strand
TTTTTAATAAAAAGAAAAGAAAGCAAAGAAAAATGAATTTCTTTTTAGTGGGAGCTGGCAAGCTACCGACATGACGTCCATAATCCTACCAATCAAAACGACTTCCCAACAAATCGGTCCTATTATGATGTGTGGGGAGGTATTATGAAGAAGAAGAAGAAGAACCAATGATTGCATTATTTAAAGCCAAAAGAACTTCTAAGTGAATCGAAAAGATTTGTAACTTTCCATGCTTATGAAAAGATAGATAATAATTCGATTGCTTGATGGAGCCATGCATGCATGCATGGAGGTTTCACCTTTCCATGCTCTTAAGAGATATGTCTTGTTTGTTTACATACCTAATTTCTAATTAATTGGTGCCTGCCTTTCGACTCTCTCCTCCTACTAATTATTAAATATATATTTATCGCATTCAATTTCTAGTTAACCTTCTGACGACTGCATGCCGGGCAGGCATGCATGGATGTATAATTTAATGTCAATATTTGTATTCATGCCAAGGAACTTGAAAATGATGTGTATAAGCATGAAGAATATAGCATATACTACAATTTAAATATTGGATGGTCAGCCTCTCAATTAATGTTGAAATCGTGTTCATGTGACAATTTTATTATTCTAATGTTTTCCTCCATTCCTTCGAGAGTTCATTTTAGCTTTATTTTATTAGAAGAGACGAATATCCACATATTCATTTTTTAGAAATTACGTCCAATCTATCCTTGTGTTTTTAACTATAGAGAAAATTATGTTTAATATCCTATAATTCATATCAAGTTTTGAAAAAATTATAGTTTAGATATTGAGTAAATTTTAAATTTTAAATTTGATGAAAAAACCAAACTGTACTTGGATATAATATATCATAAACTCAAACAAAAAATAAATAGCACCAAGCACAATTTATCTCTTATTTATATCATTTTATCTTTCTTTGGGAGGATTTGAATCAAAATCAAGATCTAGTATTTTTAATCAAAATTTTCTCTTCTCATGGCAATCTGAAACTAAATCCAAAGCAATTAGTCATAATTTTTTTAAATATTTGACTTAGAAAAATCCCCAAATTAAAGCTTAGGAAGAACTTTAATTTTTTTCTCTATCTCTTCTTCTTAATTTGAGCTTTGTAGATTGTGTTCTGGATAAACGGTATCATTTTGTTGTTTTTATTTTTTGATTTGGAACCGAAAAGTTTTATTAGTTTTTAATTTCTGATATAAGAGTTTTATGTTGTTAAAGGTTAGATGTTCTTCCAGATGAGGCTAGAGTTACGAGGAAGGAAGTTATCAAGAATAAGCTTGAACTGGTATGTCACCTATCAGATTTCTAGATGATGTTTCTCCCTTTTATGTTTTCATATTGATTATTATATTCCTTTTAGAGTAAACAAATTATTTCATGCCACTTTGCCAAAAATCTGAAAATACATTTTTGATAGTGGCAATTCACGGTAGAGTTTGTTGATATTACTATAAAAATGAAATGGACCCTTTCATTCTTTTTATTTTTCTTTTTTGGAACATCATTTAATTGTGATGTTTTATTGATCTAGATCAACCCTTTTAACTCATCGTTAACATTTTGATGGTGTATGCTGGTTTTTATTCAAAAAAAAAATTTTGTTGAATGATAATTGGAGGGCTATCGTGAAAATACAGATTTTACTATGTGTAGAACCTGTAGGCATGCTTTGTATGAATCCAAAATTAATAGGGGAATGACTAATATTAATGAATCGAGACCTTTTATTTAGTAAGTATAATATTAATATGTTGCTATTTTTAAACAATTTTCTCTTATACTCTTATATAAACTGATAGAGTGAGTTATTTTTTATAGGCAATATCATTAATTCTTATTATCTTAAAATTCATATTTGATCAAATCTTAAATTTTCTAATTATAAGATGAATAATTTGTCATGTGGTTTAAAACATATGTAAGCATTACTTAATAATTTTTAAGTCTCATAATACATAATTTTATTACACATTTCTCTTTAACTGTTAATGGTTATAATCATGTACCAAGTTTATCAAATAGAAGGCATTGCTAATGATAGTTTATTATATAAAGTTAGAAGAGGTGATTAAATTGCAATATCATAACAAGCAGAATATAGACTTTTTATTTAAATGATATTGGTATGATACTACCGATAGAGGAATCAAAGTGGATACTCACCATGATTTGGTCGAAATTAATACAAAGGCTAGACTTCGTAACATCGACAATATCTTTGTTTTTTTTTCCAAGTAATGCCAATAAGTTTATCGCACATACACTCTTTTCTTTAAAAAGAATTGTTTTAGAGTTGATTGATTATCCATTATGAAAACCAAACCTAGAGGTTATGTCTAAGTTGTTCAGGATAGTAACGATGAAGGTTGTAGGGGACAATGTCTTTCAAATTGATGAGTTAATTGATCCATATCAAATTGCTCCATCTACCAACTCAGAAAAAAATTTAGATTTTCATGTTGCTGAGATTACTTTTGTTGATGTTAATGCCGAGAAGTTAAATGATATATTAAGAACCGGTGAACATACAGAAATCAATGAAGATGATGAGATCAACAATCTTCAATTCAACGAAGAAAATGATGATGGACATGACGATTATAAGAATGATGATGAAGAAGAAGAAGAAGACAATACAAATTAAAAAGAATTCGAGCTGATTTGATTTTATATGTAAAACATTAATATGTAATAAAATTGATATTAATATACTTTTTTAATATGTCGTTGCTTCATAATGAACTATTGTTAACACAATTGAAATATTTATTTTTATGATTTCACTATTTTGTTATTAAATAGAATTGATGTTACTGTATTGTAATTTTGTTATATTTGTAGGATGGAGAGATAAGAAATAGAAAAATATTAGGAAAAAAAATTTGTTTTATACTAGTAGAAATACTGTCGAAATATGAAATACCAATGGAATTACTAACTAACTTAGTCCTTTAGAGAGTTTTATAGGGTTGGAAAAAATTTACAGGACTTTGTCACTGTTTTATACTAACAAAAATACCAATGATGTGTGAATTATGGATGAACTTAGTCTCTTGAAGAGTTCCAAAGAGTTGGAAAAAAATTATAAGATTTTGCCACTAAACATTTAAATTACCGACTAAATTACTAACAAAATAAAATATCATCGGAACATTTTAGAGAATTCTAAAAAAAATTTAGTGTTAATTACTGATAAAATTAATAATAAACTATAAAAATTATTAAATATTAGTAATTACATCGATAATAAATGATATCTTATTTTTACCAATAGAAAAATCATCAATAATGGATTATTGGAGAATAAGCCCAATCAATAATAGACCAAAAACCCTAATTCTAGAACCCTCCTCTCTCTCTCCTCTTTTTCCCCTCTCCTCTCAGACGACCAACTTCCTCACCAATCTAACTTCAGCCATTGATAGCAGCTCTGGCCACAGAACATTGACGACATCCTCTTCTCCTCCAGCGACAACAGCCTAACATCTCCTTGTCATTCTCTCCAGCATCGTAAGTCAAAACAATCTACCATTGAAAGCCATAAAGATTGAAGTTCATAAATCCATACTTCTATATGTATAATCTCTACTTCTTTAATAGTGTATTATATGAAAAAAAAACAAAAAAAATCTAACACACAATAAATAAGTTAGAAAACACGCAGGCTCATGGTCTCATTTCTCGCCTAAAAAAGTCCATCCAGCGGCTATTCTTGAATGTGAAAAATATCTCAAAAGTTTTTAGAACAAAAATTCACATTATGATGAAACAATTTAATGATAAAGAAATGTTAATTTAAAAAATCGAATCCCCTTCAAGTTCAAAATTCAAAAAATATGAAAAAGTTAAAGAAAGTAGTTGAAGAAATAAAAAAATAGATAAGAAATTCTGAATTCCATTTAAACTCAGAAAAAATTATAAAAATTGAAAATTTCAAGTTTTATGGTTTTTTATCCAATCATCCACCGTCAATTTTGTTTATTACAATCTAGATTTAATAGATTTTTAAATTCTAAAGTTGTCATGTAGGTATTTAATAGAATATTTCAACTTATATGGATTGAAAGTAGGTAAAAACAAATGCTAATAAAAACACAGGTACAGTTAAAGAACAAAATTGATGAATGGTGGATGCAATTTTACCGTGATGGTAATATGAATATAAAATTATTAGTTCCTGTTTTACTTTCTTTTTTTACGGTTGATTTGGCTTTATTTGTTTTTTAAAAGTGTGTCAAGGATTGTTACGATGAATTAGTTGTCAATGATTTGGCTTGATGTTGAGATAAATATCATGGTTTGATTAAATGTAATGAATATAGTTCCTACATTTGATTATGTGGTAAATTTATGAGCAAAATAAAAAAAAAATCAATTGATTTGCGGCATAGGTTATTGATGAATATTTACGAGTTTTAAAATTTTGGATAGGCTACTATAAATGGGTGGTGCTACCAAATCTTTTTTAAAAATAGAATATAGTGATAGTTTTATTAATTTTTTATCAAATTTTTTTAGACGAGGAAGAGAAGGTTAGTAAAGACAAAGATAAACAAGAGCACTACTAGCTAGTTCTTTAGGCAACGTTTCTGATAAATATGAGCAGGTGGTTTTGCTAGGAGCCGACTATTATGAGGCATCTCGAGTATCCTTTTTCGACATAACCTCGTTGAGTGCGAGTGTGATTCACAGAGCGAGTGTCTCTTTTGAGCTAAATATTTACATTGAGAAGTATATTGCTCGAAGGAAGCCCGTCCACAGTATATAAGTTTGTTTTTCTTTCCTGCGTGATAAAAAACTAAACAACAATGGATAAAGTTTGAATAATTAATTTAATGAACGAATTGAAACTCATGTTTATAAATGTTGAGGTTTCTCGCACGATAGCATTGGTAATGAAATTATTAATGGAAATGTCTTTGTTTCAATGAAGTCAAGTTTTCTAAAATCTTGAATGGAAGTCTATGATTGATGCTTGGTTTGGAAAGTTTAAGATTAGTATATATATAAACATTTATTTTTTAAATATTTAATAAACTAATTATTTTATAAAATTGGCATGTAAGGAAAAATTTTATTGAAAGAAGGTTAACAATAGCGTGGCCAAGAGAGTATGGGAGAATCACAAAGCCGTTAAGTAAGATTGAATTCAAATTGTGATAATTTTTTTTTAAATATTAAAATTCGATTTTTTTATCTTATTTGAATTTTTTTATTAACCATGTTACATGATTTTTGGTACAATACCAAAAACAATATATAAAAATATGCAAAAATAAAAAATAAAGGTCTTCTAGAATAAAAAAGGAGTCAAATCAATCAATTAATTAATTATATAAAAGGATTTCAAACCTTCATACATCATCAAAGGCTATTTAGGACACTTATCTCTAGCACTATCCATCATAACAACAATAAAATTAGCAGATTATAAATCTGTGAAGACTTGGCAAGTAAATGCCAAAGACCAAGACCAGCTCAACGGTCGTCTCGCGAAAACGTGATTAAGTGGGCTAAAGATGTGAAAGCATATACTAGCCGAGCTAATCACAAACCGACGAAAGCATGTTAGATATAAGTAACAAATCTACATGGAGACCAAACTCCATTGACGATAAAAAAAAAAAAGTTTCTTTTTATTTTTTATTTATTTTGATATAGTTGTCATGTATAATTAATTAAGTACGCGTGATGGGAACGCCACTTTTCCCTGCAAATTCTTTCTTGGAGTACTTTCCGAGCAATTTTGTTAAGGAATTGTGATTTCTGCTTAAATTCTTTCTTTCCGTACAATTTTATTATTATACAATGGACTAAATTTGCATGTTTTAGCATTGGCGGGAACTAGGATTAAATGTTTTTCAGGGACCAATCTAATAATTTTAAATATTTAAAGTTATATTTATAAAAGTACACGTACCAAAATAAATTGAGGGCCCTTTCTATCTTATCTCAATAAACAAAAAAAATATCGTTAACAATTATCGAAAGAAAAAATAAAAAAAAATAAAAAATAAATATAAATCAAGATATTCAATCACACAAAATGATATATTTATCTGATTATGTTTATTGAACTTTTTTTAATTGAAATCGATAAAATATAATAAAAATTGAAACATAAATGAAATTGTTTGAGCAAATCTACACCCTAAAAAAATATTACGCAAGGACGAATACATAAGAAATAATATTTTAAAATGAATATTCTTTATTTCAAAAAATAAAATTCATTTGTATAAAAAAATTATAGATATATTAGAATGGTATCTTCAAAAATCAAACATAAGCAAAACAATTTTAAAAAAACTTCTATTAAAAAGAGATATGCAAAACTCGTGATCTAAGTTATGAAATTGAGATAAACTTATAGAAATGAAATCAAAGATAATCACAAAACTAATATTAAAAAAAACTAATGCAGAATGATGAGATCATCAAAAGAAAATTAGCAAAAAAAAAATGTTGAATGACATTAACTTTTCAAATTTGTGGCCCGGGTCATCAGATCAGAAGCTCTACAAATGAAAAAATATAAAGTCGAATTCCAACAAATCAAATGTCTAAACATGAAACAAGGAAAAGAAAATCAATTACACAAAATGATCTAAAAGAAATTAATTAAAAGAATGAGGGTGAAAATAAAAAAAATAAACTAGAGAGAAACAAAAATTTTCAATCGAAGGGTCAAATTGAATTGAAAAATAGATTTAACAAAAAAGAAAACAAATCAAAAGAATGAGGTTCAATTTGAAAAAAAAACCACAACATTTAATAGTTTTACCGACGGAATTTTTCCGTCGGTGTAAGACACATATTCCATCGGTAATTAATTTACTAATGAAATCACCAACGGAAATGCTCCGTCACTGAATCTTTCATTGGTAATTTTTTTTCCGTCGATAAATCCGTTGGTAATAAAAAAAATATTATTACCGACAGATTTACTGACGGAACAGACGCGTCGGTAATAATATTTTTTTATTACCAATGGATTTACCGACGGATTTTCCGTCAGTAATTCCGTCAGTAAATATTTAAAAATATTTTTAAAAAATTAATTTTAAAAAATTATAAAATAATTAAATTAACATAAATCAATACTCTATAATATATACTCAAAATGCTTGGAAAAAAGAATAAGAAAATCAACTCAAATAAATTTGCAACAAATAAATAAAACAAAAAAATAAATTCAACTAAAAAAATTCATATGAAAAAAATGAAGTTGAAATTGCTAAAAATTTAAAAATCCTATAAATAAATCAACTAAAAATTGATCTCATATGAAAACAAATCTCACAACAACATTTATACAATTATTAAAAACAAAAAAAAAGCAATTAAAAATAAAATAAAATAAAAATATAGTGAAAACAATCATGAAAAAAAAATCTTACCTTAATATAGTTGCAAGTGAAGCTAAGGAGAGAAAATCTTTTTCGTAAAGCATATTAATTAAAAAAAAAAACTAAGAGGATAAAAGAAGAAAGAAGAATAAGACATACCTGAGCATGAAGGAAAAGAGAAGGAGATGAGGAGAGAAAACAAGAGAAAGAAATAGATATTGATGTTTTTTACATATAGTGAAGAAGAAGAAGAAGAAGAAGAAATGAGTCTGTCTCTTGTGAAATAAGGGGATTCAGGTTTTTTATTGGGGCGCGTTAGCGACGAATTTACCGACGGATAATTGAATATTAATATTTTTTAATTATTCCATCGATAATATTTAATTTAAATTTTCAATTTCATAAAAAGTTTTCAAAAACCGCCAACAATTACCGATGATTTTTCAATCCGTCGATGATTCTGTCTGTAATATTTAAATGAAAATTTTAAATTAATTGATTTTTTTTAAAAAAAACCACCAAATAACACCGACGACTTTTCAATCCGTCGGTGATTTTGTCCGTAAAGAACAACAATTAACAGTGCAATTGGAAAGTGAATAATTCTGGAGCTCTCTGGAAAATACCGATGGAAAATTCCATCGGTGATTCCTTTTGTAATTGATATGATAAACAGTGTTCACAGTTTACCAATGAATTTACCGACGGAATAAATTCCGTAGGTAAAATTGACACGTCATCATTTTTTTTGCTTTGTTTTAATTTTGTTTCCCACGGTAATTCCCTCGGTATATACCGAGGGAATATTTTCATCAGTAAAATCTCTCGGTATTTTCATTTGTATTTATCAATTTTTCTGGTGGTGATAAAACAACTAAACTTTGATTGAAAAATGAAATAGAAATCCAATAAAACTTTAACAAAAGAGCCAAGAAAATAAATTAAAAATCAAAAGAATAAGGAATAAAATGAAAAATATTTTGAGAAATTATAATTGAAGGAAAAATTTGAAAACAAACAAAACTTTTATAAAATGAACAAGAACGAAATACGAAATAAAAAAAAACAAGGACTAAAACTAAAAATTAAAAAATAAAGAAATTTAATTGAAGGATGAAATTGAAAGCAAATAAATATTTAACAAAAGGTTAAATGAAATAAATTAAAAATAAAAATAATAAGAACTGAAATGAAAAAAAAAACGTATGAGAAATTGTAATTAAAGGACTAAATTGAAAACAAACAAAACTTTTATAAAAAGGAATAAGAATTAAATAAAAAGTAAAAAGAATGAGAATTGAAATTTATAAGGCAAAAACAAAGAGTACAATGGTGCACTTTGTTTAGTAGAAGTGAGAAAAGAAGGGGAAAAAAAACAACAATCAAAGACAATCTAAACACCATACGATGCTATGTGCTATACCATGAGGAAACGGACATGATGGTGCTTTCAAAGACACGACTGAAGGTCAAGTTTGGGAACCAGTGGCTTTATTCTCACTGCTTAAATGGTGCAAAAGTCACTCACTCGTTGGTGTGTAATGACCATGTGCTAACCGCTTTCTTGAAAAAAAATTAAAAAGTCAACGTCCAAAATACCAAAATATGACCATGGTTATTGCCAAAAAACTGCGTGTGAAATTACTAAAGTACCCCCAAATACAAACTTTATTTTTTTTATCATTTCTAAGGTCAATAACGTATTTTAACTGTACACGAAGAATAGAAAAACCAAAAAAACCCTTGGCCAACCCAATATTTTTTTATCCAGGAGGTAAAGAAGTATTTTTACTATTTAAAACCTTATGAAAAGTAAAAAAAAAAATCTTTGGTCAACAACTCTAAATTTTATTAACCTTGAGGGTAAAAATGTATTTTTATTGTATAAAATTCTTAAAAAGACTAACATACCCCCAATAATTTCTTAATAACCAATGAGCCAGTGAAAAAGACCAAAGCACCCTCACCCTAAGGTTTCTTTTTTTATCCAAGGAAAAAAAGATAATTTCACTATAACAATCCACATAAATTGTGTTTAGTGTTACAATAAATATAACATGCCCTATATATTTTTGGGAAATATTTGTTTTTGTCAAAATCCAATATTTTACCCTTCTTTTTTTATATATATCAAAAAAGTGTTTTTTAGTAGATTTAGTAAATTTTAATTATTTTAGTCATTTTTGTTAATAATCATATAAAATACAAAAGAAGAACAAAAGAAAGTGCAAAAGAGAAAAATAATATATATATAGGGTTGAAATCAAAACAATAATTGAATATCACATGTAAAATTTAAGTTTAGGAATTTTTGGGTTGTAATTAAGAGTTGAACTGAAGAAAATGACTTAAATTGTTTTAATTTGTCTGAAACTAAAGAAAATGGAAGTTTAAGGATGAATTTGAAATACATAACCAAGTTATAAAATCAAATAAAGGTTTAATTGAAGAAGAAAAATAAAATTGCATACCATATCAGCTTACAAATGAAGAATTAAAGAACCAAGGAATCATACGAGAGCAATGAAGATAACAAAGGGCATGTTGTAGTTCAATCAAAGTCTAAATTGAAATAAATTAAGGAATAAGAGGTGGAATTGACCTAAGTTAGAAAAATTCAGAGGCTAAAGACTAAAGCGCAAAAGACACTAAATAGGGATATAGATGAAGTTTGACATGATTTTAATTGAGAAAACTTAATTCTAATTAAGACCAAAATCATGTCATTTCAAATTAAATGAAACAATGCATTTTTTTATATAGAAAGAGTAGGCTTTAAAGATTCAAACAAAACAATGTTGTTTTGTTCATAAATCTATATATTTTCTAGGCAAGGCAGGAATGGTTGACTGTCATGCGATCTTTCAACTTAATTTCTAATCTTAATTGATTTTCTTAACTACATATAATGTAAGAATCATGTTCTCTAATAAGCTGACTACAATTATAAAATGAAGAATTACGATTTAATTTCTTAAATCCACTTCAAATTTCGATCCAAACACACACACACACACACACACACACACACCATCAACATCTTTTCCATACCATAATCCAATCATTCTTGTTCAAGATCCAGTCTTCAACCTTTGATTCTCTTCCTACAAATCAACGAAGATGAGTTGGTGGCCAACACCTAAGCTAAATTCCAACTAAGATTCATCAAGAAAATCTTTAAGGATTTGATTTTCACGAAGTTGGTGATTGTTTTCTTTCATAAATGGATACTCTATATAAGGAGCCTTCTCCCAATATTTAAAAGCAGAATTACATAGAAGAGTTTCTCTGCATAAGCCATCAAATACTTAACCCCTTGTAGCATACTCAAATTTTCCTATAACCTTCTATATTATCATTTATCCTGTATAGAGATCCATACTTTTTGGATCCGACCTTCTAGAACCATTATCTCCTGAATTAAATTCAATACAAATTTTCAATAAGATTCCTTTAAACCTTAATTTCAGTATATATTTTATTTAAATTCTATTTGTATTTTTATTTTCGCTAACTTAAGTATGCTCTGTGTTTGATAAAGGATCTTGTCATTTCTAGACTTACCTCTTCACTCACATAAAAAATTTATTTATACCTTTTATTTTTTTTTACAATATATATATATATATATATCATAACCCATCCACTTTTTACCTCTAATTTATAAAATATATTAAATAGAGAATCAAATAATATGAAGAGAAATTACACAAATGAAGAAAAGAAACATAAATAGAGAAACAAATAAATTTGGAAAAAAATGAAAAAAAAGAGATTTGAAACAATTAAAAAAACCTTTAATTAATTTATTCTTACCATAAAGTTTTCCTATTAAAAATTCACATTCAAGAAAAAAAATAATATTTTTCTATTTTAACAAAGACTCCAAATAGAAGAAGAAAACCCTAAGGAAGGACATTAGAAAAGCCTTCCAGAAAAAACTCCTTATAAAGAAGCAATCTAGCCAACTATAATAATAATAAAAAATGGATGGCAAAACCCTAGCAACTTAATTATAAAAAACTAAAAAATATGGCAAAATCACTATATATAATAGTATAAAGAAATCAGTTTTGATTTTAATAGTATTCCATAGTTATTTTTTTATTTTCATTATTTTGGTCCTTTGGATTGTTTTTAATTGTGGTCCCTGAATTATTATTTTTTTCAATTTATTCCTTTAATATTGTGTTTATTAGAAATTAAGCTTGACAATTTGTTTTAATTGCCTAGGTATAAGGATATCATGGTGTTGAGAAAACAATTAATCACTCAGTTCATACTTAGTTTGATATAGTTAAATAGATTTTTATTGATTTAAAACAATTAAAGTTTCGGGATTGAATTTCAAGATTAGAAAAATATTCAACCTTTTTTTTTTGTTTCAATTACCTAGGTATAAGGATATCATGGTGTTGAGAAAAAAATTCATCACTCAGTTGATACTTAGTTAGACATAGTTAAATAGATTTTTATTGATTTAAAACAATTAAAGTTTCGGGATATCATGGTGTTTCAATCTTTTTTTTTTTTGCTAGCATCACGGACTGAATTGACAATAAGGGGAAAATGTTCACCCCCATTTTTTTTTTGTCCTTTGATTTTTTTTATTAGTACATTTTTTTTTGAATTGATCCTTTGATCACATTAAGTTTTTATGAGATTAGATTTGATGGTTTGTTTCAATTAACTAGATATAAAGATCTTGCAATGAAAAAAATAGGTTGTTTAAAACAATTAAGATTGGATTTAATGGGTTTTTTCCCCGATTAACTAGGTATGAAAAACTAGTAATGAAAAAATAGTTAATGTTTCAATTGACAAAATGAAATTTAGTTTCATTAGTTTAAAACAATTAAAACTTTGAAAATTAAAATTGAAACCAAAACAAATGTTTAACCCTATTTTTTGCAAGGTAAGAAATAAATGGCATGTGTAACACATACCGTAGCGTGTAAAGTGGGACGTTGCATTATGGGAGTGTTTATGATGGCCACTAATCTCCAAAGGCTATCTTTATTAGTGTCGCTAGAATCATCTCGATGGGGTCTTTATTATGCTATGACAAGTGTTGGGAAAGAAAAATAGTGTTGCTTCAGCCAACCACTATACTTTCATTTCTTTTTCTCTCTTTTTTATATATCTTCTTCTTAATTTTTTCACCTTGCTTTGTCAAAAATACCAGAGTGTGTTGTCAAATTTTTTTTATATCAAATTTGATCTTTATTATTTTAATTTTTTAATTTATTATTTTTTAATTTCATTCTTCATCATTAACTTGAATATTAGAAATTGAATTTCGTGAATTTTTTGGCTTGCTTTGTATAGGGTGATTCTGGTCCTATAAATTAGATCGAGAGTTTTGAAGGTTAACCTGTGTTGATTCGAATTGTTTTTGGGTTTTTTTTTATTTTTTTTTAATTTTAACTATTAATATTTAGTTAATTGAGAATTAAGTTTTATAAAGTTTTATTTACTTTTATAGAATTATCTTTATCTTAATAATTAATATTTTTAATTATTGTCAAAGTAAATTGCGACTGTTTTTTTTTACTCGTTATACAGCTGGCTATCAGAGATCCATATGAATATATATTTATGAATTTTTTAAACTAAGAACTTTATGTGAACTACTTTTCTAAGGAACAAAATAACCAGTGCATGAACTGATGTGACAATACAGGGTTTGAATAATTCAGCGTTTGGACCGCGTATGTCCCAAGTGTGACTCAAGAAGTATTTTATTTTCCTATAAAATACAAGTTAAGCATCTCCTCTTCCTCCATTTCACAATAGACTTGAAACCTAAGAGAGTATTTCACCGAAATTAACTGCCTGTGGTTTCTGTTGCTGTTGAGAATGAAGGTAAGTATTTTCCCCTTCAGAACTTGTCACACTGTTTACGGCTTAATTTATGTGAGATTCATTTTCCTTAAACTCAGAGAATAAGAAGTGCAAGCTTTTACTATATGTGGTTACATTCACGTAAGTGGGAATGTTTGTTGTTCAATGGTGCAGCAAAAAATAGTTATGGAGGTACCAATGAACTCCAGCAAACACAGAACGAAGGCTATGAAGATTGCGGCGGTCGCAAACGGTATTTAGCGTTCCTTGATTTCCGAATGAACATGTTTTGCTTTCCAGAACTGTACGATGATCGATCAGGAGACTTACCATGTCAGAGAAATACTGATACTGAGCTCCGCAAATTGCAAGGAATAAATACATTTTGGTTCATTTAGTAATCTTTTTTAGTAGGTGTGGTCGTTTCATGCAACTAATATTGTACAAACTCTTCATTTTCTTTTTCTTTCTTTGTTGTTTTCCCTTCATACACGCGTCGTATAAACTTTTCTAAATGTTTACTTTGTAACAGTAGCATGTTAAGAAATCTTACATAGGTTCTGATACGGAGTTTATTATGCTGGACAGGTGTGAATTCTGTGGAAATAGAAGGGACAGACAAAGTTGTGGTGACTGGGGAAGTTGATTCGGTTAAGCTGGCCCATGCCCTCAAGAAAAAATTTGGGCATGTTATGATAGTGAGTGTCAAAGAAGAGAAAGAAGAGAAGAAAGAAGAGAAGAAA
>Ga0325405_1004660_pt1 | contig 13964 bp, 7 predicted proteins | sample PopdelMetagenome_21_FD_205663 | JGI IMG/M metagenome (GOLD analysis project Ga0325405, IMG submission 205663) | Populus deltoides microbial communities from Bellville, Georgia, United States - Xylem-Control-R2 | ecosystem: Host-associated > Plants > Phyllosphere > Stem > Wood/Secondary xylem... | reverse complement strand
ATAATACCTGAGTTGACGGTCGATCTAAAACAATATTTTTAAAAAAATTATCTAGAAAATCATCTATTTGAAGATACTGAGTGAAGCTTAGTACAACCTGTCAATTGAAGCTTAAATAACAAGTGTATTGAGAATACATTGTTTTTCAAAATATTTTTTTTATAAATATATTAAAATAATATTTTTTATTTTTTAAAATTCATCTTTAATATAACAAATCTTTAAAAAAATTGAATTTTACCTGCTTCTGTTTGTGCTGCCATCTCAACGAGGGCCTGGTAGATTAAGATAGAGTGTTGAAATGATTTTTTTACTGTAGTAATAAATAGAAAAAGGACATGTTTTTCCTATCATCCTTTATTGTTGTCAGCCACCAACCTCGAAATATTAACCTGGAATCTTTCATCCATGGATTATTGTTGTCAGCCACCAACCTCGAAATAAAATCTTCTTATTATTAATCTGCTATATTTCATCCAGATGAATTAAATTGTAGATCAATCCATTCAAATTTAGTATGATTAATATTTAAAAATAATTCAAGATAAAATCTGACTTATCTAAAATAAATTTAATAATCACATGGAAGACTGGGATATTTGGCATAGAGAAGTGAAAGGATGTGCTCCTGATAAAAGGGTCAAATAAAAGAAAAGGAAATGAAGGGGAAATCCTTTTCTTCTTTCTTCTTTTTGTACATTTCACAGGCGGGATGACATTGAGAGGATAGAAGGTGAAGAAAAGGAACATTTTCTTAGTTTCGGAGTGAAGCATTCCACTCTAAGACAAAAGAACTCAAGGACAACCAGCTGATCCAAAAGGTTAAGAACATCATTTGCTAGTTGATCACATTTATAAGGTTCTACAAGTCATAGTTTATAGATTCCAGATAACATTGAAGCACTCAATGTTGTCCTAATAAACACAAATTAATTCATAATCCACATTAATTGCAGAGATTTGTCTTTCTGTCTACGTTAATAGAACACGGTGATGGCGCATGATTTGTGTTTTCGTAGTGGTTAGCAGCCATTTGATCAGCACCACTCATGAATAAATTTCTCACCTAATGGCTAACTCACCATGCTAAGTAACAATACAATGAAAGCCAAGCCAAGCCAAGCAAGCTTCACTTCAAATCCAACTTACCAGAAGTCCTTGTGATTTACAAGACAGGAGCTAGCTATAACATGAAAACATATCGGTTGCAGATTTTCGAGCTTTAGCACGAAAACATATTGAATTGCAGAATTTCTAAAAGAGTCTCAGATGAGTGGAAGAGAAATTAGTTAATCCATGAAAATTGCATCCGAACGCTTACGAGCAAAAAACATGCCAATTTTGAATTAAAAAAGAGACGTTAATTTAACAGGAAAATATTTCAGACCCCTTTCATGTAGAAAGAATTATGCAGCCAGAAGTGTCAAGCGAAAGTTATCTGTCACAATATCTTTTATTTTACCAATCAAGCGGTTTTGTTTGGTGCTGCCAGACTTGCTTAGCTTTGGCTGAAAGAGAGAGCTGAGCATGGTTTCCAAACCTTGCGTAGTATATTTCACATGTCTGCCGGGACTAGCATCAGTTTCTGCCTGAAACCCATAGTTCTGCAAGTAACTCCTGTGAACAGGTACAAAAGCCTGGACTACAAGTTTACACATCTTCAACCTCAAGTCTTCATTTGGAACAACCTAATTGGATTGCTTCTGGTACATGTGATCAAACTCCTCATTGAATGATTTTAGTCTCTTCTTGACCGAATCCCCCACGAATCCCCCGGTAGGAGCAGATAAAACTCCACCCTCTTGGCTAAGAAGATTAAATATTTTTCCCCAACTTTCTCTCAGGAAAAGAGTCATGTAATAGTCCCTATACTGTTCATGAGCTTTCAACCAACATTCTCCCATCAAATCTCCAAGCTTTGTGCCTTTCAAACTGCAAAGGTGACAATGGTTGTTCATCATGAAAAGGTAGGACAACGTGAAATCATAGTGAGCTTTTGACCATGCATCCAAGTTTAGACCAATCTGCTTTATTATGCAATAAATCTGGCTGGTGATAAGCTCTTCTTGGTACTTGTCTTGTTTCCAACTCTGCTGAATTGTCAGAACCCGTGTGAGTAATGGCTTATAATCATCCCCTAGTAGACGATTACAGTAATCCGTTACAAAGCTTACTAGCCTTGGAACACTACCATTTAAAGGAGGAGAACTTCGCCTTTGCAGCTCCACTTGGATCGGAAGTTCCCAGAAAACTTCACAAGCACCATTAACAACTCCCTTGATGAGATCCCTAGTCAGAGTCTGGATTTCAATGCATGCTGGCCCTCCAAAAAGTCTGTTGAAATCCACTCTCAGATTTTCCAACATCGCAAAAATGTCCAATAGCTTCAAGATCTTGATTGGATCATCCTTACACACTGTAATTTTCTTTCCAAATTGGAGGAAAGAAAGAATTCCTGATTGTATAGCGATTTTTGCAAAGCAGTCCATCCAAACATCTGGTCCATTCTTCTCAAAAACATCACTGCAAAGCTTGTATTCAATTTCAAAAACGTGCTTTATAGCCAACTGGAAATGCTTGCACCATTGATCTATGTAATACTCTACATCTTGTACGTCATCGAATTCGCTGATCGACAGGTCAAGGTAATTCAAGTCAAGAGCTTGAAAACTTCTCCTGGTATTCAAACTCCGGATTTCAGCATAGGTTGACATACACTTCTCAAGCCTGTTATCTGCATTTAGTTTGCCAATAATAGCCTGAAGCTTCTGCACAACAGCCACTGGCAGAGGAGATGGAGCAGTGGAGGCTTGATCTCCAATGGAAAATGAGACAAAATCCCAAACAACATGGATGCAGTTTTCAGTAAGAAGCCGCCTGAATTCAATTTCGAGTTTGTCAAATGCAGCACAGAGAACACCCCCACTGAGCCGAGCACGTTTCTCGGTAGCTTGCAACTCTTGCAGAATGCTCAATGACTTCTTGACCTTCATGATGTACAGATCATCAGGAACTGCATTTTCCAGAAACTCAAGAACAGCCTCCAGCCACTGAATTGCTAGCCTACAGTTGTCAGTCAGAAATTTCAATGATTCCTCAAGCTGTTTCACCATCAGCAAGTAAGTGGAAAGATCTGAACACGGGTGTGATAATAGTGACTTCTGGAGCTCTTGAATGGTATCATACACCTTTAGCACTGCTGCAGCAGGACCGATGGCACAATCAATATGCTCTCTAATTGCAACAAATGTGCACTTTTGCCTGGGGACATGTCTAACAGCGGCTCCCAAAGTTGGCAATCTTTGTTTTATCCCCTCCAATTTTTGGCCAGTATTGTCTAGAGCAGAGGCAAGAGCTCGTGAATTCTCTAAGCTCGTCTTCAAGACTATCCTAGCAGCTGAAAGATTGTCAATGCCATCCACTGGAGCCATTGCCAAATCAAGTCCTTGCCCTGAGAAATGACTCAACTGCTATTCATTTGATGTTTAAGCACTACATTGCACTCTTAGGATTCAATAAAAATCCAAAAGGATTCTTTCTTGGTTTCTTCTCTGTCACTCGATTTACTTTTTCTTTACCAAACTCACCAAATCAGGTAAAAAAAAAACACAAGACAGCCCATAGTCAAACCAAACCTCACTTACAAAACAAACATCTCTCAAAAACCTCAACAACCAGGTATAGACTTCCAAAATCAAAACAAAAAAATAACCCCACCTGGGACTTTAAAAACAGCATCTGAAGTTTCACTTTTGTTCATCAACCTTAAAATACCAACATGACAATTACAGTAACTGAAGTTTCTACTTTCTATCAACAACTAAACAACCAATCGTGAATCAAAAGAAAACAAAAACTTACCTGTTCAGAATCTTCATTGATGACATCAAGATATGCAAACAAGGAAACCTCCATGAACCCTCTTTTCCTTTTCCTTTGTTGATGATGATGGTGGTGGTGGTGGTGGTGGTACTGGAAATGACAGGCCATGAATTCTACTGCTAGCTGATGATTTCTTGCTGAAGATTGAAGGGATTCTTGGCGATGCATATCGTTCATTATAGTATTTTGATGCATTAAAATCCATGATCCTCTGAATACTGGTTCATGAGGTGGCCCAATACCAATAAACCCTTTCATGCTTTCTTTTTCTTCTTCAGAAAAATATATTTCATTAGCTCAAGCTTTTATTACAAAGCATACATTTTTCAGCTTTCTGCACCAAAATACAATGTTTTTGTGTCTTGGGAACAATTCTGATGGCATCCCCTAAGTTTTTCTTTCAAAGCTTTGATTATAGTCTGATCTACTGTTTAGACTTTCTTTGCTTTCTTTATTGTCAAAGGATTCAAATGCTTTCTTTCTGATGTTCCATGCAATGTCAGTACTTTCGCTCCCTTTTGTCTATTTGTAAGTTAAATTCTCTGTGCTCCACTTTCCCTGCTTCAACATGTCCAAGCTCTGCACAAGGGCAGGTTCCTTGGGTTCATCAAAGAGACTGAATCGATCTCAGTAAGTACTCTGAGATATCATGAATTTCAACTCCCGAAGAAACTTGTGTGCCCTTATAATGTTATTAGAGTACCATTCCCAAACAAGCCACCATTTTTGTCCTCCACGCGTAGGACACGCAACACCAAATTCTGTTCTATTTTATGTTTCTAAAAATTCAAAATTAAGATAAAGAAAATTAGGCATTTGGATCCTATCCAGTACCCACATCCCTGTGGTAACTTGAGCTTCTGCCATTTAAACAATTTATCCATAACTAAGTTATTTTATTCCAAGCACAAAAAATCAAACATGCAGAGTGATGAGAAAACAAAATGACTCCTAAACCAAACAAAGAACAAAGAAGAACTTGGATGGAATGTCGAGAAATAGCTGTTAAAATTGATTTGGGACAACGACTTGGTCAGAGGCTGAGAGAATTAACTTTTTTTTTTTTGAGAAAACAGAATATTTTGAAAAAAAACTAAAACAATGTTGTTTTTTTAAAAAACATCAATAAATTTTAACTATGCCAACACGAGTTTTTAACTGAATCACTTTTTTTTTAACCATCTAGACTCAGAGCATGTTTGGGAACGCGGCTGCGGCGTGTTCCCAAAAAATTTGAATTTTTTTCCTTAAAATTTAATATGATTTGTATGTTTTGGATCGTTTTGATGTGCTGATGTCAAAAATAATTTTTAAAAAATAAAAAAAAATTATTTGCATGCATTTTGGCACGAAAAGTTATTTGTAAAACACCCGCAACCACACTGTCAAACACGCTCTCAATCTCTAGTACAAGTTTTATAACAGTGGTGGACAGGGATAATAAAAAAGTAATTTTTTTTTTTTTTTACTTTTAGGATGATAAATAGGATTTTAATTAGTAATGTGGTCCTACAATGGGTCAATTTTTTTCATAAAAATTGTTAAAAAATTTAAAATATAAAAGTGTTGAGTTTGTCTGAAAAAAAAATCAAAGAACCTTGGATTTGGCAACAACATTAGAACCAACAATAATATTTATAATATTAATAATAATATATAACTTGTTTGGCAAGTTCATATATTTTGTGATCTATTCAAAAAAAAATTATGGTTTTTTTCCGTAGTAATAATATTTTTTTCAAATATATTAATGATAATAATATTTTTATTATTATTATTATTTTTTTTATTTTTAAGTTTACTCTTCAAATCAAATCTATGGTTGTTTTTCAATATTAATATTTTTTTTCAAATTTATTAATAATATTAATTACAATACAAATAATAACATTTATAATACAAATAATAATATTTTTAATATTAATAATAATATTAACTTACCCAAGTTTAGGTGGATCTGACTGCAACACCAAACTCAAGAGCTTTGGGCCTCTTATAAATGACAGAGTCAAGAACTTTGGGTCGAGCTGCAATCCGAACCCATTAGACTTGGGTGAGGAAGCAACACCTAAGAGTCTTGGGTTTGAACAACGGACCAAATAGCTTTGGGTTTGGGTCGGGCTGTAAGACCCAAGGGGCTTGGTTTACACACCTGCCACTTCCAGACAACTTAGGTCAGACGCAACTTTTTAGCCTCAAGTTTCTTTGGTATAAAAAGGAATGTTAGACCCAAGTTAATAACAATAACAATATTATTAATAATAGTAATAATAATTGATTTTAACCTTCAAATCAAATCTGTGTTTTTTCAATAGTAATAAAATTTATTTCAAATTTAATAATATTTATGATATTAATAATAATATTAAACTTGTTTGACCTAAGTTTTTATAGTTTTTAATTCATTTAAATAAAACTTATTTTTTTCTTCAATAGTAATAATATTTTTATTCAAATTTATTATTGATAATATTAATAATCATAATAATAATAATTTTACCTTTCAAATGAAACTATGATTGTTTTTCAAAATTAATGATATATTTTTTAAATTTCTTAATTATAATATTAATTATAATGAAAATAATAATATTTTTAATATAAATAATAATATTTTTAATCTTAACAATATTAATTATAATAAAAATAAAAATATTTCTAAGACAAATAATAATATTTTTAATATTAATAAAAATAAAAATATATGTAATACAAACAATAATATTAATAAAATAAAAATAACAATATTTATAATACAAATACTAATATTATTAATAATATTAATAATATAAAACTTACCCAAATTTAAGTGGGTCGTGTTGCAGTATCAGGCTCAAGAGTTTTTAACCCCTCTTAAATAGCAGACTCAAGAGTCTTGAGTCTGGCTACAACCCAAACCCATTAGAGTTGCGTGAGGATGTCTGATCCAAGTGTCGTGGGTCAAGTAGGGCTGCAAAATTCAAGGGACTTGGATCTACTTCCCTATCACTCCCAAGCAACTTGGGTGAGGCGTCCATTTCTAGCTCCAAGTATTTTGGGCCTGGAAGGGCATGTCACACTCAAGTTAATAATAATAATAATAATAATAATTGATTTTACCCTTTAAATGAAATCTATATTTTTTCTATAATAGTAAAATTTACTTCAAATTTAATAATATTAATGAATTTAATAATATTTATGATATTAAACTTATATGTCCTAAATTTTTATAGTTTTTAATTCCTTCAAATAGAACTTATTGTTTTTCTTCGATAGTAATAAAATTTTTCGTCAAATTTATTAATTATAATGATGATAATAATAATAATAATTTTACTCTTCAAATCAAATCTATAGTTATTTTTCTAAATTAATTATATTTTTTTTCCGATAGTAATCAAATTTAATAATATTAATTAATTTAATAATATTTATGATATTAAAAATAATATTAAACTTACCTGGCCTAAATCTTTATAGTTTTTAATCCCTTCAAATATAACTTATTATTTTTCTTCGATAGTAATAATATTTTTCTTTAAATTTATTAATACTACTACTAATAATAATAATATATAATAATAATTTTACCTTTCAAATCAAATTTATGGTTGTGTTTCAAAATTAATGATATATTTTTTAAATTTATTAATTATGATATTAATAATATTAATTATAATAAAAATAACAATATCAATAATACAAATAATAATATTTTTAATATTAATAATATTAATAAAAAAAGTTTAAAATATTTATAATACAAATAATAATATCCTTGGGTATGGCCGCTAGGGGTGATTATTTTCGGGTTCGGTTTTTACCTAAAAAATAACCCAACCGAATTTATAAAAAAAAAACAGAAACTGGTTCAAACTGACTGATTTCGGTTCGATTATTTTAAAGCAAAAATCAAAATTCAACCGATTGGCTTGGTTTTTATCCGATTTGGCTCTGTTATTAATTTTGGTTTGGTTTTTCAGTTTCAGGCTTATGAAACCGAACCGGTCGGTTTTTTAAAATATTCTAATTGGTTTTATCTGTTTTTTTTCATGATTTGGTTTTTTTTGTTTATTTTTTTCCAGTTTTCTCGGTTTAATCGGTTTTTCAGTTTTTTTGCTCACCCCTAATGGCTGCGTAACCAGACCCAAGGATATTGGGTTCAGTTGCCTAGCCAGACCCAAGATCGATGGGTCTGGCTAGGCAGACAGACGCAACCAGACCCAACTCTTTTTTGAAGTGTTTTAGGTCTGACTCAGCCACACCCAACAGTATTGGGTCTTACTGGGCAGGAGGACCCAACGCTATTGGGCTTGGCTTGGCAGCCATTGCCAATTCAGTTGAACAACTTTTGGCAGAGAAAGAAACACCCCAGCGCAATTCTTGATCAAAAATACAATAGAGGAACACCCTCTCATGTTACTACAGTGCTATCCACAGTAAAAATAGTCAATGACTACAGTGTCGTTCATAGTGCAATGTGTATATGTCCACTCTCATGCATTTTGAAAGAGTCCAACAGAGAGTAAACTCAAACAGTGTAATCCACAATGAAAGCACTCACAGTCTATAATGATTCAAAACAGTGTAATTTATAGTGAAAATACTCACAGTCTATATTAATTCACCCTGTAGTAAAAAAATCAATCCCTTTTAGTTATATTTAATTTAGGGACACTTAAAATCTATGATTAATTGTAATGAAGTGGGATTTTCATAGAATTCTTTTTTTAACAGAAACTTTGGACATGAAGTGTGCCATAGCCTAAAATTGTGCTTGTATGATTGTACCAAATTTAAATTCCAAACGCAAGAAATATTTTGGGTCCGTGGATACTGACCAAGCAAATATAGACAAATTTTAAAAAAGAAACTTTATATTTCAAATTCAAAGCAGTTATAACATGTAAACAAGTCAATATCTAAATTTCAATTTCAAAATTGTTTTTTAGGGTAAGGATAATTTCGTCACTCAATGATACAAAATCCCGTAGCAGTGTCCCAAACCGCTAATAGAAAAGGTAGGCGGCAATAGCGTCATGCACTATACGTCTCCCACCCGAAAGGCATAACTCAAGGGAGTGAGGGAGAGAGGTAAGCAGTAAGCACAATGGAAGAGGCAGAAGGGAAGGCATTTTGCCAGATTGTTCAAACAATGGAAGATGCAGGAGGGAAGGCATCGTGCAAGATGGTTCAACGGCCTGACCTACTTGACTATGTATGTATAATTTTCTTTGTTATACATTCCCCCCCGGCAAGTGCTCTCTGACAGACAATTTAGGGTTGGGAAAACCCTAAGTTGATTGAAATTAAAACTACATTCAAATGTTTGATTACAAGTTCTACCACCCTTGAAAACCCTAATTCTTCTTTGATATAACTTCTTGAAGACTGATCATGTGTGTTTCTGAATATAATATGATAGACTACTTCGTCGAATCATGCTGATCGCACACCCAACAACACACAACTGTAAGTTCTCTTCCTTTTCTTTTCATAATGCCTGAAATCATAATTCCTCTTCGGATATTAAGTACTGTTACTCGTATTCATGTGATCTGTTTAATAGATATTTTCTTTTACGGCTCCAGATTGGGTTCATCTCTGTAGTTGTAATAGGATGAACTGAGTTGTACACGTGAGAGCATAAGACATCAATGGCCCCCTGTCGAATCAGACATGCGGCTGAGTTCTGAATATTTATAATACGTTATTAATATAAATGACAAAATGAATATCATTTTATGGATTGGAAGGATATTTCAAAAAATTCCATTGCAATTTTTTTCTTGGTGGTGTTTGTAAAAAAGTTCATTATTTGATTCAGAATTTTTTTCGAAGAAGGAATTGCTCAATTTCCTCTTCTTGGATCACGGACATTACACATATATATTGTTTTACGTCGATCATGCCAATTTTTCTATACAATTTATTATTAATTAATAAACGAACTAGTAAAATATCCCTGAATTTACGTGGTTTGCACTTGTTTTATGTTGTAGAAGATCTTGAGTTTCAACATCTAATTTCAATACCATTCTTTTTTTTTTGGATGCCATACTTGTTTATTATGTGTAACTTTCAAGTTTTATGGCTATCAGTGTCGATGCTGCTGCTATAGAGTCACACCAATGTCTATACCAAAAGCTTACAAAATATGATGGGAATAGTGCTACACTAGTTATAGATACAGCTACAAAATATGGTATTGAAGTTTCACAAGATTCTCTTGCTACTTGTTGGGAATGCAGCCAAAAGATTATGAAAGGAGAGGTGGTTTTTTATGTATTTAACTTTGTTTTCTAGAGATCATTTTTAAACCTTTATTTCTTTATGTGTGGCGAACCAGATTCATGAAGTGTATATAACCAAACATTTTTCCTCTTGACATGTTTTTCAGAGATAATCAGATATCTGGTGTAGTGAATTACCATTGGAATGCGTGTCTGCCCTATTTATCAATGACAGCAGATTAATTGATGGGCATGGGAAAGGCTCTGATGTAGTCGTAAACCCCCCCCCCCTCCCTGGAACACTAGTCTCTAATTAAGAACAATGTAGTTGGTTCAATCGATCCAAAAATTTAAAATGTTTGGGAAGCTTCTATTCTAGCAAAATTTGGCGCTAGAATAGCATCTTCTAAAATAATATTGTGAAGAACATTTCAAAGTCAAAGCAAATCATTTGAAAGCTTATTGGTGGAAGGCGATGGGATTGATGGGAATGTTTGAAGTCTTGAGGTTTCACTATGTTTAAATCCTGCGTCATCTATTGATAATTTCTAAGTCTATCGTATAGATTTTGATCCTATGAATTGCCTTCCTTTTCTGCTGAGATGGCATGGATACATATAGAAAGTAAATGCCACTTAATTGCTGATCACTGGTTGTGCTTCTCAAAATCTAGGCTCGTGTATTCTTAAGGGTCGAGGGACAAGCCAGTAAGAGATTTCTGTTGGACCATGCCAACTGTTTCATGAATTTGTACCCATCTATCCAAGTGGAGAAGTTGGCTGGATGGGAAACTCTTTCGGCTTCTGATCAGGAAGCTGTTCTTTTACTGGTCAAGAAGGTTCTTCCTGCAGCACTAACTGGTATGTGAAATTGTTATGAATGCCTTGGTGACTCTTGTATACTTATATCATGTTTGTATGTCACTGGTTACCATTAATTTCTCATACGGTGTCTTCCTAGACATTAAAGATATGGGAAAAGAGGATAGAGAACTCCCACAATCAGCTTCTAAAACCGGTACAAAACGTAGGAAAGATCTCGATAGTGATCAAAATTTAAAAGTTGCCAAGGCTGAAGAAGATGTGATTACTAGCAGGGCTGCATTTGCATCTGCAAAGAACACTAATGATTGGGAACATAAACTTATGGCTCAATCCAAAGACTCATGGTCTTTAGCAGAAGAGTGTAAAAGGTACGTGGTAATTCCAGTGTTGTGTGGAGTGCTTGAAGCCACTATTCGAACTGACTTTGATTTGCTGGGTCGCTGGTAATACTACTGTTTGAATTATCAAGGGATTGCCAATTTGGAACAGAAAAGAAGCTTCAACTTGAGCCAATCAATGCTAAAGCCCTACCTGAGACATCATGCAAAACTATGCCTGAAGCTTCTGGTGCACCAGATTTTGTGGAGGCTGCTAGTACATGGTCGGCAACAGAGTCAAAGGTGTGGTCATCGCTCTAAACTTGTCGTCAACTTTTAGGAAATGTTTGGAACATTTGATGCAAGGGAAGAGAGAACAATGCTAAACAACAAAGAACAATAAGACGCTAACACTAGAAGAAGATAGAAGCTAGAATTAGAAAATAAGACTCAGGGCTGAGAACCTCTAAAGTCTAAATATATTGATATTAAATAACAAAAGATGTTCTGTAAATTAGTCTTGGCCGCCTATATATACCAGTTGAAGGACTTAATCCTAATTCATATAGGAAAAGGACTTGTTGAAGTCGCTTGCTAACCGTAAATCCAAATAGCATAAGGATTCTTAAACTAAAAAGAAGCAAAAACAGTAGGGAAAACTAATAAGAACAATTTCTGATAAATGAACTGTGCAAACATTTTTTTTGTTGTTGACTTGTGAATTTTGCTTAATATGGGTTGATTCTGCAGGAAGAATGCAAGGACAAAAAAGAGGCATTGAGTGATTATGTTATTGACAAGATCGATAAAGGTAGTTGCTCTACCAATTTAGGTTTGATTGAAACATTTATAACTGCCACAGAAGATTATCTTGCTCAATTTACTCATGCCTTTTCGTGTTTACTTAACTACAGATATTGCAGACATGGCAGATAAGGGTTGCACAATTGATAATGGAGGACTGGATTACAAACTTTTTCTGCTGAGTAAGGCATGGTAAAGCTGCTTTCACTTGAGGGTTTTTTTTTTTTTTTTTGTCTCCCATATATGTTTTTTATTCTGATTGGTTAGATTTGAATGTTTTGGTTGATGTGGGAGGATTGTGCTTTTGTATTACTACTAATCAGGGGGTATATGAAAGAAAGGAGGCTTCTACTCAAGCAAATCGATGCCGAAGGCACACCAAAGACGACATCATGTAAAGCTATGGCTGAAGCTTCTGGAGCACAATGCAAAAGAGATGATGTTGATGGTGATTTGGAGTTGAAAGTTTCCAAAGCTAGAGGAGAGGTGACAACTATATCATTTGAATATGTAAAAACTTCCAATGATCGATTTGGAAAACAGTAAGCTGGAGGCTGAATCCAAAGAAGTGCAGGGTTTGACAGAAGAATTAGATACATGTGTCAGTGCAAATACCAGAGTTGGTTTCTAAAGTCAGTCGACAACGGAGAGTGATTATATGTGCACTGACTGGCCACGTTATTGATATCAATAACGTCTATGAAGAACGAGACACTTTATGACATTTCCTTTTAGCTTGTCATCTTCTTTTTCAAGCAACGTATTAATGATTTTTGTATGTGAATTTAATTTGATTGTCTTAAAGATGGTGATATATGGACCCTTATTTTCCTCATTAGTAAAGCTTTATTTTTCTTGAAAAAATTATGATGGATCTTAAAAGGTTAGGTTAAAATTTTGATGTTTTATTGGATAAGATGTTGATTGATTTTTTTTCTTTTTTTTCTTTTTTTTTGCAGTATTCCATATTTTCTAGTTCCATAGCATGTCAATTTCCGGTTCTTGATTATCGAGTTAGCAATATGGATTAATATTTAAGGATAGTTATAATCTTTGTTTTTTCTTTTCAAATAAATTGAAATAATTGAAGTTTTTTTATTTGGAATTGTATAATTAGGTCTAATTCCTATTACTTTAGCCGTAATTGTTTATTTACAATATAGTTAGATCTTTGATTAATTAAATTTTTTCTTACCTCTTTTTTTTTAATATTTTTAATAAAATTAAAGAGGTCAAATAAAAGGGATCAATTAATGCCTATACTATCTCATATATAAACTATATTATATATATATATATATAATAAATAATAATATTATATTAAAGTATATTTATCTTAATTGATCCCTTGTTATTGTATCATATGCAAAGTTTAAAGGGATATAGGTAGGGAATTAAAAGTATAGGCATTATATACTATTATCATATACAAATAATAATAGTATATAATGCCTATACTATCTCATATATAAACTATATTATATATATATATATATATAATAAATAATAATATTATATTAAAGTATATTTATCTTAATTGATCCCTTGTTATTGTATCATATGCAAAGTTTATAAGAATGACAGGATTTTAACTCGTAACATTTTGTACCCAAAAAAAACATATTACTAAGCTGCGTTACATCCTTTTAAAATCCTTGTTTTGTGTTGCACGTACTTATTTCATTTTCTTTTCTCCATTAAAATACATAACACTTACCTTGTCATTTCTTCTTCTTCTTCTTCTTCTTCTTCTTTTTCTCATATCATATAACATATAATACATATAATAATAAACTTAGGTTTCAAATTAAAATTTAGTGAATTCATCATATAAAAAGGTATAAAAAAAATTCTTTATTTAAAGTGGTTGTGTTTTAATAGTATTTCACGAACGAAGAAGGCTGATATAGGTAGGGAATTTG
>Ga0325405_1004659_pt1 | contig 13966 bp, 13 predicted proteins | sample PopdelMetagenome_21_FD_205663 | JGI IMG/M metagenome (GOLD analysis project Ga0325405, IMG submission 205663) | Populus deltoides microbial communities from Bellville, Georgia, United States - Xylem-Control-R2 | ecosystem: Host-associated > Plants > Phyllosphere > Stem > Wood/Secondary xylem... | reverse complement strand
AAGGAACTTGATCCTAGTTCCTTCATTCTCCTACCCAAAATCTCTTTGAAGGTCAAGAGACGAAACTGTCCAGATTCATCACCTTTCCATTTACACACAACACACGAAGTTCTTTACTTTATCAACTTTTACTTTTTTTTTTTTCAATTCAAGTCTAAGAACTCAATATAAATTTACATCGAGGCATCAATTCATAATCGACTTAAAATGACTCATAAAACCAGGTTTATAATATCTTACCTAGTGTGAATCAAGGCTTCGATCCCACATTTTCTTTCTAATGACAGCCGACCCTCCCCTCTTCTCTTCTTGTTTAATTTTTTTTTCTTGTTAATCCCTTTCCCACCAGGGTTTATTTTACCTATAACCCTCATTCTGGGATGGGTTCTTGAAATTTTGGTGTTTCTCTCTTGATTTGTATAAACAATAGATATAAAAACTCCCTCTTTTGTTTCTTTACGTAGCTGCAGATCTTTTTTTGGTGAGAATAGAAGTATTTATGCTCTATAATTATTCTTATTTGCATTTAGGCCCTATTTTCTTTAAGTGTATTCGTTCTTGCCCCCACTTCTTTTTAGTTTAGTTTATTTTCTTTAATTTAATCCAGCCTTAGTTTTTTTCTCAGGATTTACACATACTCTGGAAATCTCCCCTCAATTTATAAAGGATGATTCCTTGAATCATGTTAAAGATCACATCAGCAACAAATCTGCCAACAATCAAGCATGTAATAACTAGGAAATAACAAGGAAAGTTGTATGTGTATGTTGATTCTGTTTTTAAGCTTGTAACCATTAGAAAATATATCCTTAACTTAAGCTTTCTTTCCTAGAATATACTTTACAAGTAATGTATATATATAGAACAATGATTTGTGTATTCATTAGAGTTTGCAATACAATTGTTCTCTTGAAAGTAAACAATCTGTGCAAAAGCTAATCTCAACATTGTATCAGAGCATCACTCCACCAAGAACTCGATTGCTAACTCACATAACTTTCTCCCACCTATCACAAATTCACAATCCACTACAGATGCTCCACTCATTACACTAAACATTACAACCCAAATTAATGAAAAACTCATACCCTCAACCTTCCCTCAATGGTGTGCACAGTTTGAAGCCCTCCTAATTACCTATAATCTCATTGACTATGTTACTAGTGATAAATCATGTCCCTTCCCAAATAAGTCCTCTGTTTCTCCTCTTAAAAAAAACCTACTGGGTCAGGCAAGACAAGTTGATCCTAAGTGCTATCTTAGCCTCCACTACACCCACCATAACTCTATTTATCTTTATTGCAACAACATCTCAAGCCGCATGGTGTAAATTAAACACCATGTATTCCAACAAATCACGAAGTTGTGCTATACAATTAAAGAAGGAACTTACCTTGATCAAGAAAGGAAATCGATTGATTCAAGATATATGCATATTGTTAAGGCCCTTACCGATGAGATTGCACTTATTGATCATCCCATTTCAGAGGATGATCTTACTATTTATATCCTAAATGGTTTGGGACCAGATTAGAGAAATTGTCGCACCTATCCAAGTAAAGGGAACGTCCGTTGTCCTTTAATGAGCTTCATGATTTACTTGTGAGTCATGAATGTTACATGCGTCATCTTAAGGCCACCACACAGCAGTTCATCGCTACAACTAATTTTTTAAGGCATGGATTGTTCTTCAATTCTTTAAATGGGGGCAATGTCTCTAGAGGATTTAACAAGCCAAACAAAGGAGGCTACTTTAAATATGATGATCATTCTGCCTCAACTCATCACGATGGAAACCCACGTGACAATAAAAAGCCTCATAAATTCAATAGCCAGTGTAGGTATAAACCCAAATGCCAAATATGTGATCAATTGAGTCATACTTCTGAGTACTGTCCGCAATTTAACTCCTATGATGCAACAGTTAATTGTGCTTCCACCTCACAAGCCATGGATACTAAATTTCTTATTGACTCAGCTGCTTCTCACAATATCACCGGTGATCTTGCAAATTTATCAGTTCATTTAGAATATGATGATACTGATGAGGTTGTCATTGGTGACGGATTAAGTTTATGTGTCTTAGATATTGGTTCATTGGCATTTCATTCACCCACTCGCACATTTCATCTAAATGATATACTTTGTGTTCTGAGTATACAACAGTTAATTGTGCTTCCACCTCACAAGCCATGGATACTAAATTTCTTATTGACTTAGCTGCTTCTCACAATATCACTGGTGATCTTGCAAATTTATCAGTTCATTCAGAATATGATGGTACTGATGAGGTTGTCATTGGTGACGGATCAAGTTTGCGTGTCTCAGATATTGGTTCATTAGCATTTCATTCACCCACTCACACCTTTCATCTAAATGATACACTTTGTGTTCTGAGTATACATAAAAATCTGATTTCTGTTCATCATTTCACTTTCTAAAATAATGTTTTCGTTGAATTTCACCCTTTTTTCTTTCTTGATAAGGATCAGATCATGGGGGCGGTTTTATTCAAAGGTGCATGTGAAAATGGTGTTTACACACTTCCAAACTCACTAGTATCCTCTCCAAAAAATGGTTGCAAATGTGCATGAACGAACGTCAATTGATGGGTAGCACAAACATCTAGGAAATTCATCTCAAAAACTTGTTAAACAAATTGTCAAGTCTTTTTTGCTTCCAATAAAACACAAAGACCAAGTACCCTTTGTTTGTATCTCTTGTTCAATCAATAAAGTTCATAAGCAACCATTTCATCAAACTAGTCTTGAACGTCATGCACCACTTGATCTTATTTACACTGATGTTTAGGGACCCTCAAACACGGTTGGTCTTGATGGTTCACAATTTCATTTGAATCTGGTTGATCATTTTACTAAATACATATGGTTTTATCCCATGACATATAAATCCCATATAAGCATCATCTTTCCTCAATTCAAACACCTAGTTGAAATCAAATTTCAAACAAAAATCAAAAGCATTTACTCGGATAATGGTGGTGAATTTGTTACACTTAAACAATAGTTTTCTATACATGGAATTAGTCACTGCACCACTGCCCCTCATACACCTCAACAAAATGGTGTCTCTGAACATCGTCATCATCATTTAGTGGAAACTGGTCTTACACTACTACATGATACCTCTCTTCCATTATCTTATTAGCCTCATGCCTTCTCCACAACTGTATATCTTATTAATAGGCAACCAACTCCTCTGCTATGAAACAAAACTCCATTGAAACCTTATTTCATTAAATTCCAAATTATCTCATATTATAAAAATTTGGTTGTCTTTGCTTTCCCTTCACCAAATCATATAACACCAATAAGCTTCAACTAAAAGCCATCTCATGCCTATTTATTGGATATTCTCAAACTCAGAATGCTTACAAGTGCCTAGATTTATCTACAAACAAAAACTCTATCTCTCTCGCCATGTTACGTTTGATGAAACCCAAACACCATTTCAAATACTCTCCACTGAATGCACACCATCTTATTCATCGTCTTGGACAGATACACTACCCATCAGTATACCTACTCCGTCATGACCATCACCAGTGACCTCGATTCATGCCACCACTTCTGCATCACCTTCAAGTATCGCCTTTAATCTTTCTTTTTTTGTTGAGGAACAATTGCAATTAAACTCTACATGTTCTAGTCCTAATGTATTACATCATAGTGAGGATTTCTCTCTTTCATAAATTTTGCCCTTCACGTCGACTCTGTTTCATAGACACACACAAATGTTGTCATCTCCTCCCCAGTTTCACCTACTGTGTCTATTGTTCCTAATGAATCCCAGCCACAAACAACCCACTCCATGGTCACTAGGTTCATGAATCAAATTTACAAACCTAAGCAATTTCATGTTGTCACCAAACATCTTATCACTCAGCTATTGAACCAAGTTATGTGAGACAGGCACTATGTGATCCTCATTGGAAACAAGCCATGTCTGAAGAGCTTACAGCTCAGATGAAACACAGTACATGGACATTAGTATCTCCACCCAAACATTGTAATCCTATAGGTTATAAATGGGTATTTCGGGTTAAAGAGAAAATTCAATGGGTCGATTGATCGCTTTAAAGCTAGATTTATTGCAAAAGGCTTCAATCAACGTCCTGGTTTGGATTACAAGGAAACATTTACTCCGGTTGTGAAACCGACTACTATTCAGACTGCCTTAACCATTGCTATAACACAAGGCTGGCTATTGAGACAACTTGATGTTAATAATGCATTTTTGCATGGTATGTTAACTGAGGATGTATATATGGTTCAACCTTCAAGTTTTAAAGATGATACAACACCTCATCATGTCTGTTGGCTAAACAAAGCTATTTATGGTCTCAAGCAAGCCCCACGAGCATGGTATTCAGCTCTCAAATGCACCATTTTAGAGTTTGGCTCTGTGAACTCTAAAGTTGATTCTTCATTGTTCATCCATAAAACTAAATCTGTCACTTATTACTTCTTGGTGTATGTAAATGATTTGGTTATTATAGGAAATGATCCCATCTTTGTCTCATCCATCATTGTTCAACTTGGCAAACAGTTTTCTTTAGAAGACATGGGCCAACTACCTTTACTCCTAGGCATGAAGGTTATTCCCACTACAACAGGTCTCTTTTTGTCTCAACATAAATACATCAGAGACTTATTAACAAAAATTAACATGTATGGAGCAAAAAAGGTTACCACTTCATTGTCCATAACCATTGTGCTTAAGTTCATTGATGGCACATCTTCGGTTGATAGCATAAAATTCAAAAGTGTTATTGGTTCTTTGCAATACTTATATCTCACATGTCTAGACATTTCTTTTGCAGTAAATAAGTTGTCCCAGTTCATGCATAAGCCAACGACAACTCATTGACAACTGTAAAATAATTGCTTCGATACTTGAAGCAATCTTTCATGGGATTCACATTCAAAGAAACAAAACCTCCAAACTCATCACATACTCTAATGTTGATTGGGCAGGTAACTTTGACGATCGAAAATCTACTTCGGCATACATATGTTTTCTTGGTTCTAATCCTATTTCTTGGAGTTCAAAAATACAAAGAGTTGTAGCACGATCATCAACTGAAGCTGAATATTGAGCGTTTACCAACACTGCCTCTTAGACATTATGGCTCCTTGCACTCTTTGCTGAACTTGGCTACTCCACTTCAGCTTCTCCAAAGCTTTTATGTGACAATTTAGGAGCAACACATTTGAGCTTCAATTTGGTCCAACATTCCATAATGAAGCACATTCATATTGACTTGCATTTTATTCGTGACATTGTGCAGAAGGGTACACTACATGTTCTTTATGTCAATACATAAGATCAGCTTACTAATCTCTTAACAAAACCTCTATCACGTCAGCGAACAGAGTTTCTTTGGACCAAGATTGGAGTAACTGATGGTAACTCTATCTTGCGGGGGTGTATAAAGGATGATTCCTTGAATCATATTGAAGATCCCATGAGCAACAAATCTGCCAACAATCAAGCATGTAATAGCTAAGAAATAATAAGGAAAGTTGTATGTGTATGTTGACTATGTTTTTAAGCTTATAACCATTAAAAAATATATCCTTAACTTAAGCTTTCTTTTCTAGAATAGACTTTACAAGTTATGTATATATATAGAACATTGATTTGTGTATTCATAAGAGTTTGCAATACAATTGTTCTATTGAAAATAAACAATATGTGCAAAAGCTACTCTCAACCCAATTATCGAACTGTGTAGATCTCTACTAAGCTACAAATTTTAAAGGAACAACATTCTCAATTACAAGATATAACAAAACTCATAGAAAGAAGCTATTATTTTTGTTTGTAATGGCAACATGCAATACAAATTACAAATTGTTTGTAATGGCAACATGTAACATGCAATAAACAACAGTCCCATAGCATCTTTTGTAACAAGACAATGGATGTATATCCTTATATAATTCTTACAAACCCGCAGGGTAAGATAAAGATCAAAGCAGAGATTATAGTGTAACACTACGAAAAAGATCAATATAGATTATACTGTAACACCAATTAATAGACTAACAGCTCAAGACAATGAGTGTTCCACGACTCAAATACCATGCAACCACATGTTGGATCAATGGGATGAGTATCCTTGGCCATTGATTTGTGTGTAAGTTTCAGCAATCCCTACAGGAAGTGCTTCGATGTCAGAAGCTTCAACTAAAACTAGGTTTATTTTTTAATTGATTAGAACAGACATTTACAGCAAAACACTGTTAAAGTAAGTCCACAATAATTATTTTATAAAAAATTCATAATGTGGTAACATGAAGTCATTTCGTAGAGAAGCAAACACTGCTTATAAAGCTGCAAGATATTAGATACATACGACTCTAAAGCATGAAGAGTGCACATATACGATTTACATTTGTTTCAAAAGACAAGGTGAAACAAAATTCACCACCAGGGTCAAACCGAAACAAGAAAATTTTGGAAGAATATAGATAAACAAATCACTCAAACAAATTCAGCGTAGACAAGTAAAAGATTCTGTCAAAATAAAAGGAATAGAATACAACATACACAATTCAAATGGCCTCTTAAACTCAATGGCCCAGGTTCACTCGTATATAATAACTAAAAGACAGGAAAATCCAGTATAAAAAGAAAATAGAAAATACTATTTGATTAAAGCCAGAAACCGTAACAAAACAAGTCCATTAAAATATATGGTTATAATGTTTGAAAAACAATGATAGAACAAAGGAAGGATCACTACTCACACAATTTGATGGAATACAATACACTAATAATGGTACTCTCACATCTTTCATTATCAAATCCATACAATATATATAGACATTATAAAATGTTTTTTACAGTCTTCAAAGTACTTAATTAATATTAGACTCTTCAATACTTACTCTAGGTTCATAGTACTACTAGATTCAAAGTATTTCTAGATTCATAGTATTTCTAATGTGGATGATTATTCATTGAACTAACTTCAATACACTTAATCTTGATAAACAACTTTAATAACTAACAATCTCCTCATATAAACTTGTTATGTCCATCTTCATGATTCCAAGCTTCTTCTGCAAATAACAGAACACATCAGTCTTCAATGGCTTTGTAAAAATATCTGCAATTTGTTCATGAATTTTGACATGAATTAACTCCACATTGCCTTCTTTTATGTGCTTTATGATGAAGTGAAATCGAGTATCAATATGTTTTGAACATTCATGATAAACTGGATTCTTTGCAAGTGCTATAGCAAACTTGTTATCAACAAAGATTCATGTAGCCTTGCTCTTTTTCTGCTGCAAATCTTCCATCAGTTTCCTTAGCCATATTGCATGATGTACATGATGTATCAGTAATGTATTCTGCTTCACATGTGGATAATGTGACAATAGATTGTTTCTTTGACGTCCATGTGAAAGTTGTTTTTCCCATAAAAAAATATAAATCCAGTTGTGCTTTTTCTGTCTTCAAAGCTTCCTGCCCAGTCACTGTTATTGTAACTTGTAATTTCACGATTCTGCGAAGATGAATAAAACAATCCATAGCTTGCAGTTCCTTTAATAAAACGAAGGATACTCTTTGCTGTCTTCAAATGTGAACTTCTTGGCTTCTCCATATATATGTTAATCAAGCCAACTCCATACAAAATATCTGGTATGGTATATGTTAAATAACACAAACAACCCACAATACTTTTGTAGTATATAGGATTAACTAAATCTCCTTCTCCTTCTTTAGTTAACTTGGTCCCATATTCAACTGGATTGTCTGCTATACAACAATCTTTCATAGCAAATTTCTTCAAAACTTCTGCTGCATACTTGGCTTGTGAAATGAATATTCCATCACTGCACTGCTTCACCTCTAATCCCAAGAAATAGGCCATGAGACCTAAGTCTGTCATTTCAAATCCCTTCACCATGGATTGCTTGAAGTCTTGAATCATAGTTGGATCATCCCCTATGAAAAGTATATCATCAATATACAAACAAACAAACATTACTCTGCCTTGTAAACGTTTCTTCACATATAATGCATGCTCATAAGGCATCTTGTGAATACTTTTTGGGAAAGATAGTCATCAATCCTGGAGTTCCATGCTCTTGGTGCTTGTTTAAGCCCATAAAAATCTTTCTTCAATCTACAAACCTTCTCTTCTTCTCCTTTTACCACAAAGCTAGCTGGTTGTTCTACATACACTACCTCTTCAAGGTTGTCATTGAAGAATGCTGACTTTACATCCATCTGAAATATCTTTATCTTTTCTGAGCTGCTAGGGAAATCATCAATCTTATTGTTTCCATTCTTGCTACTGGAGCAAAAACATCTTCATAATCAACTCTATATTATTGCTTGTACCCCTTTGCTACTATCTGGCTTTATGTTTTTCAATTTCTCCTTCTGCATTCCTATTTGTCTTGAAGATTCATTTTACTCCTATTGCATTATGTCCTATGGGAAGTGTTGTCAATCCCCATGTCTTATTTTTTATGATGGAATTGATCTCGTCCTTCATTGCTTTCTTCCATCTGTCTTCTTGATATGCTTCTTCAAATGTAATAGGATCATTTCTTGAAAACAAGCAAAGCATATTAACATCATCAAGATTGATTCTTTCTGTTACATCATAAATCTCTTGGATGCTCTTTGTCTTTCTTGTTGTTGAGCTTGAAGGACCAGCATGACTATTAGTTGATGGGGATGGAGCTAACATGATGTCTCCTTCATCTTTCTGAATCTGTTCTTCATCTACAATTAGTTTTTGTGGCCGATCTTCATAATTCCAGCTTCATCCTTGCTCTTCATTAAGCTTCACATATCTTGACATGATCACCTTATTTGTCATCGGATTGTACAATTTGTAACCATGCGTGTTTTCTCCATATCCCAGCAGTATGCATTTCTAGCTTTTATCTTCAAATTTAGTTCTTCTTTCCTCTTGAATTTTGGCATAAGCAACACTGCCAAAAATTCTCAAATAATCAACTCTTGGTTTCTTCATGCTCCATGCTTCTTCTAGTGTGATCTTATGAAGTTTTTTTGTTGTAAATCTGTTCAACATATACACAACACATACAACTGCATCTCCCCAAAACTCTTTTGGACAATTTTTTTCTTTTAGCATACATCTAACTATGTTCATAATAGTTCTATTTTTTCTCTCTGATACTCCATTCTGTTGTAGAGTCTGTGGCATTATGAGTTGATGAATAATACCATTTTCCCTACAATAATCATCAAAATCACGAGAAATATACTCTCCTCCCCTATCTGTTCTTAAGCATTTTAGCTTTTACTCACTTTGTTTTTCTACTAAATTTTTAAACTCCTTAAATTTGCTCAGCACTTCTTTCTTTTCTTTTAACATATATACCCATGCCTTTCCACTAAAATCATCAATAAAAGTGAGAAAATACCCGCTTCCTCCTATGAAGCAGGCGAAATAGGGCCACATACATCTGAATACACTAAGTCAATAGTCTGAGATGCTCTTGAGCTCTTCTTTGGGAATGGCTTTCTGTGCTGCTTTTCCATTACACACACTTAACACATTTTGCTTGTGTGCTCTAACTTTGATATTCCAAGAACCATTTTTCTTTTCTCCATTAGCATAAGTGATCCACAGTTTAAATGTCTATATCGCAGATGCCACAAATTCATCATGTTAGAGATTTCTACCTTAAAACATTTTGACAGATATATGCTCAGATCCAGAGGGAACATCCTGTTTCTAGTCATTTTAACTGAAGCAATTGCAGCTCCAAACTCGTCAAAATTCCTTAGATTCTTATCTTTCATCTGCACTTCAAAGCCTTTCTTCAAAACTGCCCCAAACTCAAAATGTTGTTCTTCACGTTTGGAACATAAAAAAACTTCTGATATGAACTTCTGCTCACCATTTTTAATTTTAATAAGAATTATGCATCTTCCGTCAACTGGTCTTTGAGAAAGATCTCCAAAGGTAATGTTACCTTTATAACTTTCATTGATATCAACAAATGCTTGCTTTATACCACACATATGATTTGATGCTCCTGTATCTAGATACCAGGTGTTGGAGTTGCTGCCATCAAATTTTCCACAGGCCAACAATAATGCAGGCTCTTCATAATCAATTTCTTTCTCAGCAAAGTTGATATTCTTGTCTTCAAATTTGTGTTGTGAACAATCTGAAGCAAAATGACCATACTCTTTACAATTATAACATTGTACATTTGCATGATTATTCCTCCAAATTGAATATCCTCAATGACTTCTTCCTCTGCTTCTGCCATGGCTTCTGAAATTAAAATTTTGATTTCATGCTCCAAGAGATTCTTGATTTCTGAATGATCTTCCTCCTCTTCCTCTTCTATGAATGAACCTTCCTCTTTGAAATGCTCCTCTACCAGATTCATTAACATTCTTCACAATTAACTTTGTCTGCAATGCTTGTTCAAGAGATCTTCCTTCTCCTCTTTTATCAATTTTTTGCTAATGGGCTTGTAGAGATCCCATTAATTCTTCTATTGTCAGATCTTCCAAATTCTTTGATTCTTCAATTGCTATGACTATATGATCAAACTTTGAATCCAGAGACCTCAAAATTTTCTCCATCACACGAACATCATCAATATTTTCACCATTCCTTCTCATCTGGTGAACCACAAAGATTACTTTTGTGAAGTAATCTGAAACTATCTCATTACTTTCTTTACTTAACTTCTCAAAGTCTCCTCTCAATGCTTGCAACCGTACCTTTTTTGTCTTTTCAACTCCACTATAAGTCTTGTTAAGCATTTTTCATGCCTCCTTTGACGTCTTTGTTCGTGCCACCATCTCAAGAGTTGCTTCATCAAATCCTTGATAAATGGTGAATAACGCCTTATTATCCTTCTTTCTTGATTCTCTAAATGTTTGTTTTTTTGCATTACTCATTGCTACCTCTTCTCTTATTGATTCTGGTTCAGTGTAACCATCTTCAACTAACTCCCATAACTCTTGTGATCTTAGTATTGCCTTGTATTGAATACACCACAAATCATAGTTTTGTTTGGTAAGACGGGGAATATGAAATTGAGAATTGTTGTTGCTGGAAGTCATATCTATCATCAAGCTTTGATACCAATTTGTTGGAAAAACAATGACAGAATAGAGAAGGGATCACTACTCACACAATTTGGTGGAATACAATATAATAAACAATGGTACTCTCACGTCTTTCATTATCAAATCCATACAATATATATAGACATTATAAAATGTCTTTTTTAATCTTCAAAGTACTTAATTAATATTAGAGTCTTCAATACTTACTCTAGATTCATGGTACTACTAGATTTATATCCATTGAACTAACTTCAATACACTTAATCTTGATAAACAAATTTAATAACTAACATATAGCGAATCAAAGCAGCAACTTGAACAGTGTGAAGATTTGGTCTTCACAGTTATTTCGAAATTCAGTTCACATATTTTAAAAAAAAAAGAAAACAAGAAAACATCACCTCTGGTACACTAGCTGTGCCAAAACGAGCAGTACGAGTGGGATAAACACAGTCATACATGTCAGCACCTAAACCACTGCAAACTACAATATCCAGTGGATGACCAACACCCTGTAAAAGAGTGCAGGTAAGTATTAATGACAGACAAATTAGAAAAGCAAAGCAGCTAATAATTCCACAATCAACCAAGTTTAAAGAACGCAAGTTAAAATGATAAATGTTGTTTTTACCATCACATATCGTGGTTTATCTTCAGGCAACAGAGCAGTACACTGAGCAACAACTGGCCAAAATGAATCTTTATAGCTGTCAAAGAAGCAAACTCAGTTAATTTTAATAAAACAATCTCAGAACATAAATTGAAGTTAAATAAAACAATAAAAAGAACATCTACAAGTGAAAAAATAATAACAAGCATTAAGTACCGAGAGACCTGAGATTGAACAAGCAATAAGCTGCTCTATCTCACAGAAAGTTATGATCCATTTGCAGGCTTTCAAAGGGAATAATTTTGTATTCTATAATTAGAGAATTTGATGGATTTGACAATGACAGCTTACTACATTTAACACCCAAGACCTGAGTCTGTAAAATGGTGCTACATAATGTAATAAGTAGTAATGGATAACTTGACATATAAAGCTACCTAGTTTGATTTTGGAAAATGACATTTCATCTAATTTCCTTGCTTTATTTTTTCTGCAAAGCAAGCAACAAAGGGATCACTTGAAATTTGTTCAGCCATGTGCCATGAATAAATTCAATGGTTCAAAACACCGATCAAGCACAAGGGCGGTAGCAATAAAAAGGAAGGTCCAAAATGAATGATGATAGATAAATCAGTAATTCTGTCCGCATAATCTTTAACTGCTGAATTAACGTTATCCTGCAAAAGAATGAATGAAGATACCCAGGTAAATTCATCTCCACCAAGCCTCTAACACATATATCCCTGATTATTTGGTTAGACAGACAATGGTAAGTTATAAGAGCTGCAAAATAAATAAATAAATAAATAAATAAAACAGAAGAGAATAAAATACGCACCAAGCAAAGAGAGCAGTTTAAGTAAATTCACCTTAGTTCAGGATCCAAACCACCTTGAACAATACCAAATAAATTTTGTTCATTGGCCTCTTGTGATGCTTCAATCACCGGTTAAAATTTCCTTATTTATGGTACACTACACCAAGAACGGGAAAAGGAGAGTAATGGACACCCAAACTAGACAGTTTAGGACTAAGAGGTTAGTAATTTGTTTCATGTTCGAAAAGAATCTGAGAGATCCCATGAATATGTGCTGATGAAGCATTTGTGGAGAATTTACTATGTAATTCAGGGTGAACTTGAAGTTTTCTAGTTAGTTGGCCGAGTGGGGTTTTGAGGATCGTTCGGAGCTCCATCTTTTACAAATTTGGAGAAAAGGATAAGTTTACTAAATCACATCTGCTTCTGCTTCCCTCCAAAAACTGAAACTTGAAGCTTCTTATTTTGATTGTTTTTTTCAAGTGCAGTTTGAATAAGAATAAACTGGGAGAAGACTCCGTCTTCTCTCCTATATGCTGAAGTATTTCCCTTTTTGAAGGCCCTACTGATTCTCTTATTGAGATGGGCCAATATCTTTATTTCAGCACTAGAAGCGACAAGAGCATCAGATTTTTTGTATAAAATATAACAGATTTTTTCAGTTCCATTGGGCCATCCAAATCCTGTTTGCTTTTATAATATAGCATGATAATTTCCTGAAAGATGATATGGTTCAGAAAGTTAAGGTTATTAGATTAGGACTTGTGGTATTTCTCGCTGATTCAGATGAAATCTGGAATAAGCTTACGTGATTGTTGAACTTACAGCAACAAGCAAGCAAATGCCTTTTCAACATGTTTCCTCTGTAAAGAGTTTTGAAATTATAGCTTCACTTGTGTAGTGTTTGTCTTCTGTCTAGGGAACACATTAAGATGACCTTATTCCTTAGTGATCCTTACCCCTCAAGGACCTGGGACTGTTTATGTTACTACATGCATATATTGTTTTCTGTTCTGTTCTGTCAGTGCCTGTGTGATTTATTTCTCATTCTTCTCTTTTACTAAATGCAGGGTCATTGAACATCATGTGGATGGATTTAGATGTGACCTTGCCAGTGTACTTTGCCGAGGAACAAATGGGTCTCCACTTGACGCTCCCCCACTTGTCTGGGTGAGAGGTTTTTGCCCGTCTGAATTTATATTTGTCAGAAGTGAATTGATAGTCTTTCAATTTGCATGGAAGACCAGGATTTTGAAACGGGCCTAAAGCCCAGCTATGTTATTCCATAGTTTTTATGATTATCAATGGAAAAAAATTATTTTATAAAAGATATTTTTAGTTAAAGTTGGTTAGGTAAAATAAATATTTGGTTAAAATTATGATTGAAATTTAAGTTAAATAAAATGTAGTTTAATGTGTTTAGTTAA
>Ga0325405_1004656_pt1 | contig 13971 bp, 8 predicted proteins | sample PopdelMetagenome_21_FD_205663 | JGI IMG/M metagenome (GOLD analysis project Ga0325405, IMG submission 205663) | Populus deltoides microbial communities from Bellville, Georgia, United States - Xylem-Control-R2 | ecosystem: Host-associated > Plants > Phyllosphere > Stem > Wood/Secondary xylem... | reverse complement strand
CTTCTTGGTTGGGTCCAATCATCCATTCCTACGGTGCTTCATCTCCACCGTCCATGCTGTTGGGATTACTTCAAGTCTTTCTTAATTTATTTCCTAGTATTTTAAGATCAACAACCGTTTATTCCCTTTAAAGAGTAGCTGTTATTTTTTAAAATATTTTTTATTTTATAATATATTAAAATAATATATTTTTTATTTTTTAAAATTAATTTTTGATTTTAGTATATTAAAAACTATATAAAAATATTTAAAAAATTAATTTTAATACAAGCCTTTTAGTCTTTTAATATGGTTTTATCATTAATTTCATGGTCATCACAAGTAGTTTCGTCCTTTTAAGTTAATTAATTAATATTAAAATTTTTAAAACATTGTTGTCGTGGATTTACATACATCGACACATAGAAGATATCCATGCTCTTTAAGCAGCACTTGTGATATCTCTTAGTGGCCAAACCCGTGCTATCACCGTGTCGTTGTGTCTTTTTTCTCCCGGTGAGCTAAGGTGCGATGGTTTGTCACCAACAAGTTTTTTTTATTTTCTCTCTCCACCCTTAAAAAACGCATCTTAGTCCTTTTTATTTTTAGTATTTCTATATCAATTCTTATTCTTTTAATTTCTAAATTTTATTTCTTAACCCTTTTATATAAATTTTATTTAGTTTCGATTTAATCTTTCAAATTTTATGTGGAGGATACAAAAGAGTAATAAAAAAGGAACAAACAAAGCTTCTATTTTTGTTCCCATAGACGATGCCTTTGATGAAGCTAGAACAAACTCACTAGATCTAGGCTTTCTTCATGGATAATAACAAGTTGGATGGTGGTGTTGCTAGCAGAAGAATCCTTCGATGTTGAAGTCAGTATAAGTTCTTTTCAAGTAGATATCATGTACGAAAATGAAAAAAGGAGATTTATATATTTTTCTTCTATGTTGAAAAATGAGGAAAAAAAATCCTTCTATTCGCCTCTAAACTTGGGAATAAATAGCTTATTTTAGGGAAAAAAATCTAGAGCTAGTTATTTGGCAAGGTGTTAATTCTACTGCATAGCTTACCTCGTCAGAGGATAGCTTGCCTATGTCATTTATAATAAGTGGCAATTCTAGTTGAAATGTAGATAGAGTTATAAGGTGTATAACTTGACATTGTAGCCTAGAAAAATAAAAGATGTGTGATAAAAAAAAAAAAAAAGAAAAGGTGGTGGGTCAGGTGAAGGCTGAGCCATATGAGATTTGGTTAGGCCTCGACCCAATCAAGCTTATGAGCCTCGGTTAGGCCTCAATGTTTCCTCCATGAACTAGTGATGCATACACTAAAAAAAAGATTTGGTTTAGCACTGATGACCACTTCTTTTCTCTCTCTTTATTACTTGGTGTTTGCATCATGCGTTGTAATTTCTCATATTAACCCCTCAACTTCTCTTTCCTTTCAATTAGTCCCAGTTCTTTCTATTATTATTTGTTTTGTTTTAAGTGATTTATGAGGTTTGGATTTTGTTTTGATTTCATCCTTATTTATTTTTTTCTTTGTCAAATGTGGTCTTTATTTTTTTAATTGTTAATTATGTAATTTGAAATCATTTATAAAATTGATTTTTTTTGTGATTTCACCATTCATTATTTTTTTCCTATTAGATTTTATTATCATTCTTTTGATTGTTGTTTTTTTTTCCTTTCACCAATTTTTTAGATTAGTTTTTTTTTATCAAATTTCTTCTTTCAATATTAAATTGGTTTAGATATGAGCTTCTCGGTTAGCTTGTGTCTAAGATTTCACGGGTTGTAAGTTTGGAAAATTAACCCAACTTTAGGAAGTTTGTCCGTGATTGCATTGTTTTTATTTTATCATTTTTTTAAACTAATTTTTTTTAAAAAAAATTCATCTTTCAACATTTAATTCATTGGAGATTGAGCTCTATTTTTTTTTATCAGCTTTCTACATCTTTTGTTTTTTTATTGGGTTATCTCAGGGTTTTTTATTTATTGTTCTTTGTTAAATTTATTTTTGAAAAAATAAAATTTATTCTTTAATTAAATAGAATGGATTTATTGAATATAAGTGGATACTCACTTCATTATGTTTTGCCCGATTTGCTTTTCCGAGGCATTGCTCTAGCGGCCGATGTTGCTTCTTTTGATGGTGTTGTGCAACCCCTTGTAATGGGGTTTGAACCGTCTCAACAAACTTTTTTGGTGATGGCCGATATTCACAGTAAAGTGATGATGAGTCTCCAACAATCTTTCCTGTATTCTCATGATAAATATAATATCGATGACTCTTTTTTTTCATTAATTGTTGCTAAATATTATTTTTACGATGCATTTTTTATAATTGCCTATATTTTAAATAAGATTATCTGATCTTATTGGATCTAGTCATGTTAATGATTGGAATATCAAGTTTTTCTTGTTTCTTTAAAAACACTAACATAACCTAGGTATTTTTTTTACATTAAAAAAAATTGACAAGCACACGATGCAGGATGGGAGACCGATCTATTTCATTCTGTTCATCATCCAAATGCATTCTGTTGTTAACAAAATTTCACAAACCACCAATTCACATCATGTTCCTTTTTTCCCCAAGCAACATGAAGGGGCAAAGAAAAATAAACCCCAACTGAGTTGTTCTTTGGATCATGAATTGGGATAGGCCTTATTGCTCGAGGTCGAAAATTTCATCTCAAATCAAAGCCGAAAGTCTTGAAAACCCAAATGCTATATGATTTAATGTCAAACATCCAGTAATGCTATATTATTTTCTAGGCCTAAATGAATCAACTGTTGGTCCAAATCCAAACACTTGGAAGTCAATATCTTCGTTACCTCGACCTCACCAAACTTTTCATCGCTTGCAATTGCATAAATTACAAGACCAATCTTGTTGAAACATTTCTTATGAGAGGAAGCATGTTCTTGACCATATGTAAGAAAGCAAGGGTGAAAAGGAAAAGATAGGTGGCAATTGCCTGGCTGGAGAGCAAGATACCAAAGAGCAAGGGTGAAAAGGAGCTGAGAGGACTGAAACACCGAAAAAAGATAGAACACTAAGCACTAAAGAGCCGCGTGACCTTGCTAAAGCTACCAAAGAAAACGACCGTTAATAGCTCATACTTTGACATTTGACAATACCTCACTTGCACAGTCTCATCAGCTCAAAGACATTGTATAAGGAAATAATATCCTAGTCAAAACCATCAATATCATCCATGTTTGCACTGTCTCACCCTTGAACGCGGCAGGGTATGTGACGATGCTTTCACATATCAACACTGTATAAATAAACCCCATTGTGCACATTCGCAAGCCAACCTTTCTTTCTTTCGTAAATACTATCGGACCGCGACCTATATAAAGAGATTCATTCAGTTCGTTTAGAAATGAAAAGGGATATGTACATTACATTTCCATGAAGCTAAAAAAACTCAAAAAAGACAGTTAACAGAGAGAAAGTAAACCTATATATTTCTTGAAAGACAACTTCTAGTTGTAAAGAATTACTTAAAGAAAAAAAATCATTTTCCTGTTTGTTCAAATTTCGCTTTTCTTAATTCTTTCCTGTTTATCTTGGACTAGAGAGTTCCATTGCATATGAATCCAAAAAGTGCTCATCGTCATCCTCATCCATTGTAGTTCCAAACATGCTGCTGGAACGATTAGGACCACTTTCATCATGTTTTGAAGCACAGGTAGTGCTTTTGTTATTGTTGTTAGGATGGGAGAGGCTCATTGTAGGATTACAATGACTATGTGCTACAGCCTATTTCTCGGCGAGACCATCACCTTCAATCATCCGGACAACTTCAGACATTTTGGGACGATGAGCTAGGAGGAATTTAGTGCATAAGCGCCACTTGTAGCATCTCCCCCACCTCAATGCGACAGAAGTTACTCCCCAGCTCTTTATCCACCAATTCTTCCAATTTCTTTTCTTGTTGTACCTTCTTCACTTGTCACCATTGTCATACACGTTTTTTTACCAACTATTGTTATTTGTGAATATGAATTTGAAATCTCCTAACTCAGTTGCAACAATGTAAAGCATAAAGAGCCCGAAAACAAACAAAATAAATCATGTTTACAGATATTGGCATACAAGGCCCAACAGCATGAAATGTCCCACACGGATAGGGACTAATCCTATACAATTATCCACACAAACACATCAATGATATGTCCCTTTCAAATGCTTTACGGCAATTGGGAGTGCTATATGCGGTCTAGAATCCCATTGAAGCTATTTAGATTTAAGCAAAATCTAAAACCTAACTATAATCGGCATGATCATGGCTGATGGTACACACAATGAAAGTAATGAGCCATCTGTTGAAGCAATTCAAGATTATAGTAACAACAGATGAGACTTACCCATTTAAGCACAGCTCTTTTTTTATTAACATTTTTTCCAAATTCAAGAGCTCTCATTCCAGTAATAAGCTCTATCAAAAGAATGTCAAATCCAAAAACATCGGTTTTCTCAGATGATTGGCCAGTGGATAGGTACTCTGGTGCAATGTGCCCCACAGTGCCACGGACAGCAGTAGTGACATGGGAATCAACATGGTCTAAAAGTTTGGCAAGGCCAAAATCACCAACCACAACCTCACAGAATTCGTCAAAGAGCACATTAACAGCCTTTACATCCCTATGAATTATCTTAGGGTTGCGTTGCTCATGTAGATAAAGAAGACCCCTGGCAATTCCTATTGCTATCCTCTTCCTATTGTTCCAGTCCAATGCAGGTTTCATTGTTTGATGAATTGATTATCTCAGGAACATTCCAAGTGGCCCAACATAAATCATAGCAGTTCTAATAATAGATTGTGAAATAAAAACAAATTCTAATTAGGTAACCATGCATTCAAAACTCACACCCTACCACCTTCAATCCCTTAGATAACAGTGGGGCCAGGGAAAGTTCCCCTCAGGATCTCCTAAAGATCAACTGAATTCAGATTTGAAAGTAAAGAAAGACATGGATAACTTGTGCTTTAGAGAAATAAACATCAAGACAATTTAGAAAAAAAAAGGAATATGAAAACTTAAGTTCTCTAGTATTGCCATTGTTGAATTAAATGTTTTGAGGAATTCAGTTCACTTTCTCACGTTCAACCAAAACAAATAGCAAAACTTCATTTCAGTCTCAAACTGAACACAAATACAACATGGATAAAAAAAACATAACAATAATAAACTATACATTCACCATGAAATTGGCGAAGAGGAAAAAGGTCAAGACCAAACAGAGAAAAAGAAAATAAATTGACCAGAACTAAGAACAAATCTAACATGTTTTAAAGCTGTGCCATGATGAAGTTAGAAACAAGGGCACCAATTAAGACCTCTGAAAAGACCAGAAATAGTTAGAAACTATAATATAGAAAACGGGCAGTACCTCAATAATCACAAAGCAAAAGGATTTATATTGCCAAAAATATTGTTGTCCACAGAGCATTATTATGCATAAAAGTTACATAAGGTAACCAAGAGCTAACTCTAAGCCTTGAAGCCACGCTACCATTTGACATGTAAGGATAAACCAAAAGCCTCTTATTATGAGAGGCACAATATCCAATCAACCGCAGCAAATTGCGGTGAACTACAAGGCTGATCATCTCTAGTTCCGTTCGAAACTGTGATTCCCTAACAGTTCCAGTCAAATTCTTTAGTCATTTCACAACCATCATGGTCCCATCTCCTAGCTTTCCCTTGTACACATTGCCAAAACCTCCAGCACCAAGAATGTTCTTTGAGCAAAAGTTATCAGTAGCAATTTGAATCTCTCTGAAAGTGAAGTTCCGGAGATTTCCTAGGCTAATTCGCTGCTCTTCTTGATTGTCTGCAACAAAATTCCATGACCCATCTGAGCGTTTTTCAGGCTCATGCTATCATTGATTAAAATTTAGATAAAATAGGATGTTACTTATACTAACCACTAATGTTAAGTATCATTTGGCCTTTTTGTTTCCCACGAAGCCAAAGGATTCCAAGTGCTAGGAGGAAGAGAGATACAAGACTGAGACTAACCCCAAGTGCAATTGCTAATTTTTTGGGCTTATGCTTACCTACACAAAGAGAACAGACATATTACAATTTGACTGAAAGAGATTAGCCAAAAGGTAGACATGATAGGGATATAGAGATTTCACCAGGTGATAAACTAAGAGAGAAGGAAAGAGGACCAACATTGGCTGATCCAAAGCACCCTTCAGTAGAGTCGCTTCCACAAATCAACAGATTACCTGTAACACTGCATTAACCAATAATGGAACACAAAAATAAAATAATATTTGATAAAGCATTGACCAAGTACACAATAATTGAAAAACAAGGCGTTGTAGATAAACCATACTTGAATGTTCTTGTAGGGGACTTAGGCACATGTCCACTGAGATTGTTATAAGACAGGTCCCTAAAATACCAGTGTAATGATAAAAAATAAGAAAACCTAACGCGAGTTGCTGAGCAAAAACATTATGACATCAAAAGGTTACCCGCATGCTACATGCTGTGTTCGTTTTCCAAGGCACTTAAACATAAAATACAAACAAGAACTGAGAAAAAGAAAACTATACTCATAAGAAAGCAAGCTGGGGGATTTTGGCCAAAGACACTGGAAAAGGCCCAAACAAGCTGTTGTTGTTTAGCCTCCTACTCTCGTATTACATAACAAAAAATATCACAGTAGTTAATCATAAAGATATCAAAATAAAGCAAATAAAACCATTTGGTTTGGTTGCTAATTGTGAATATTTAATGAAGATCAAAATAACAAACCCCACTACCCAACCAATTCCATCACAAGAATAATTTGCCAATTTGCGTACACCTTTTATAAAACAAGAAGAAAAAAGGAATAGAAACCATGAAACAAGGCATGCAATTCTGTTGGCATTTTGTTTTGTTTTCCTTTACTCCACCTTCTTGGAAACCAAACAGATTATGAAGAATAAAATTAGCAAACAACTTACAGGTATTAGAGACTATTTAATTGGCCAAGAGACTCTGGTACCACACCAGAGAACCTGTTGTTAGAAAGATCCAAAGTCTGAAGTTTTGAGAGAGTGCCAAGCTCTGGCGGAATTTGACCAGAGATGTTATTGTTTTGCAACAACCTTCACATCCACACCAACAAGTTGAAACACAAAAAATAAAGTATCAATCATAAGGAGACAAATGGGGTTGTAATGTTCTATTCATGAATTTTCTTTTCACACTTGAACAGATAAACAAAGACACTCCGCTCTGTTTTGTTGCAGATACAGAGTTTTGAATCATGAAATCCCACTTTAATATTAGAGTTTTGCCAAAAGACTTCTGTTTAGATGTAGAAAATCAAACTGGAAAGAAAATTCAGAACCCAGAAATTCTTTTTACTCTTTCACCTTCCTTTTCTTAATTACAATAAGAAACAAGAAAAATCAAAAACTCAAAAGAGAAACTAGAAGAGGGTTTATCAGAATGTGAACTATAAAAAAAGTTGAAAGAAATAAAAACTAATGAAAAGAAGCTCAAAGTTCTTACACTTGGCGAAGATTAGTGAGATTTCCTATGATTCCGGACAGAGAACCAGAATGAGACTGGCTTGGAGCCCCCTACAAAGCAAAATCAAGAAATGAACTTTATTTCAAGTTCTATGAAACAAAGTCTCTTAACATTAAATAAAGCCAGCAACAACTAAAAAAAAAGGAGAAAAACTTGGAAACTCACAAGCTAATAACAAGATTTTCAGGAGAGTAAGTGATCATAGCCCAGCTACAAGGATCAACAGAATCCTCATCCCAGTTGCTTAACACTCCATGTGGATCATGTAAAGCTTCCCTTATACTTATTAAAGCCTCCACTGTAAAAAACAAAAAAAAAGCCAACAACTTTAAAATACTAAAATCCACAAAAGCGTATGTACATGTAGAAAATAGACGTTTGATGGGGTTGTACCTCTTGTTACCTTCATGGTTTCTAGGTTCATATGAAAGAGATGATTCAGCTAAAAAAAGAGAGAAGAAAAGGAAATGCAACAGCTTGAAAGTCATAACTAGTTAGCCTGTAATTCTAGTTATAAACATGTCTAACAAAAAGAACCTAAAATTATGAATGATGCAAATGTAAGTTATGAAACAATATACTACTGTTGCTACTATATTTTTATCTCTTTTTTATTTTACTTTCCTCTCTTTTTTGTCACCATCTTTTAACAAACAACACAATCCTTTACTTTTTCTCTCTCCATGAGTGTATCTTTTCTTGTTGCTTTTGGTCTTGTAGGTGGGAGAGAGAGAGAGAGAGAGAGAGAGAGAGGGAGAAGGTTATAAGTAGAGGGAAGGAACCAGGTATGAGGTGGGGTGATATAGGTTGTCAGGCTAGAGAGTGCAGAAACTGAGAGGGAGGGGATGGTATGGTACTGTAAAAAAGATTGGTTTATCTCTGTCTTTTTATTTTTTACTTGTTACACCCAAGACATGAAAGAGGTATAGTCCCAGAGAATCAAAAACCAATTGCGATGCCACTCATGAACCCTTAAAAGTAAAACAATAATTTTGAAGAACATTTGTTTTCTTTTAGTGAGTAGAGGTCATTTACTACTTTTGATGGTCTGCTAGACTGCTATGCTGTTAGATGTGTACCTATTGATATTTGCATTGCCATCATTATGACCTATTTGTGAAGGAAGTGTTCTTAAATCTTAATTATTATTTCTTTACAATTCCATTGAAATTATTGTGCATTGGGATGATACAGGGAAGTGAAGATAAAGCATTAAAGCTGAGCATTTTAATGTTAGTGGAATGGATACCTAAAGTGTATTTGGTTTAAGAAAATAATAAATTTATAACTTTTTTAAATAAATAAATATATTTTAATATATTTTTAAATAAAAATCACTTTCCCTTTCCCTGCAAAACCTAAAACCTAACACGCACTCAACTCAATGTTATTTACATCAATTTAAGTGGGTGTTTTAATTTATGTAGACAATTTGTTTTTTCTTTCAAATCATGTAATCATTTGCTGTAGAATTAATAGTAACTTGGAAAATGGTGTTAGGCACTAGAGCTTTCCTAGGATGGTCATTTTAGGTCAGCCTGGCGCAAGTGGTGCTGGTAGTGGTGGATATTTTCTGCATATTTTCTGCATGAGTTACAATTATCAATAACAAGACATAAGACTGAGGCATTGAGGGATTACGTGTGATAAAATTCAACCACTTTGTATTTGTTTTCTTTCACTCACAGTAATAGGTTTGGATGTCCATAGAGCCTCACCAGACAATACTATTAAGTAGAAGATTCGTAGTGATTCCTAACTAAAGAACTGAATTCCAAACCTCTCAAACACATCCTAAAGCCCATTATTTAGCATGAGTGCATTACCCTCGTATCAACATTGGTCTACTTGCCACTAACAACATGGACACAACATACATGAATTTATTGAAAGCGCGTCCAGTGATTATCCTTTAAAATTGACTATATTATCATCATCAATAGATATAACCCACAAAACCTGGAAGTTAAACAACTTTTGCATAATTCTATTGTCACTCTAATCTTGTGTCTCCAAATAGTTCAAAATTGGTGACAAATATATTCTCTTATATAGATACTCTTGCATGAGTTCAAGGTTATATAAACTATCTTAAACCTTAGGTAAATTTTAACTTATGATCTTCATTTCCTTCTTAGTTATACCATCATTTAAGGTAAGGAGTTTGTCCAATATCCTCTATTAATGAAAGTCACTCCCTACACACACACCTTTAATTCAATATCCTTTACCGATGAAAATCACTCCCTAAACACACACCTTTAATTCAATATCCTTTACCAATGAAAGTCACTCCCCTCACACACACACCTCTAATAAGTATTGCATGTTCTATCAGGACATTGAAGAAAGAGATTGAACAATTGATATCCAACGACTATATTCAATAGTTTGTGAAGAGGGATACACACATTGAACAAGGTAGGGAAGATTTCAGCCAACCAAACTAGGTCTTGCCAGAGATCAATGTCATCCTGGGTGGAACGTCAACATAAGGAAACGCGGGAAACAAATCCTTACTACCACTTGCCTATCTAATGCATGGCATGAACCCTTTATATTTTACCCCAAAAGACGTGGAAAAGGTAACCCCTTCATGGTCATTGACATGAGCCTAGCCTACAATACCATCCAGAAATCTTGTTATTAGCACTAGATATCTTTCATTGGGCTCGAATGCTAGCCTAAGCTTGGGTGTTGATCATTCCCATCACCTTTTTGTGGGCTCGAGTGCACCATCCAAGCCTAACCCTCAAAAGATGTGTCATGACCTAGTTTTTAAGCCTAAAAACATGTGATAAATGTTTGTGTAAGAGATATTTTTTTCTCATTAATGCTTGAATAATGAATATTTTGTCTCTCATAAATATTGACATGATGAAATTACTCTCCAGCCCCTCCACCCAAGAAAAAGACAAAATTCAATGGCTACAAGTTTTTCTTACATTGAAAAGAGATACAGATTTAACAGAAGAACAACTTAAATCTTAGAATTTAGAGCTCTTTAAGTGTATTTTTTACTCATTTTCTTTACAAAGTTGCTGATTTTACCATCAAAAAGTCTGCAAACACCCTGAAAAATGACTTATTTGAAGGTATCCAAAGGCATTCATCAAGAAAAATTACCTCAACATTGAAAAAAAAAACTATTTAAAAAGACACTTAATCAATTTATGATTTAACCACTAAAATACATTATTTTATAAATACTTCTAATTTTAACATTTCATCACTGAGCAACCATTTTCTTACAATTGTTAACGGCTAGTGAATTTGCAAGAGCAACACAGACATCATCCTGGCTTTCATGGAACAAAATCCACCCATCCCCAGAAAGAAGCAAAAGAAAAACACTGAAAAAGAAAAGACGAAAAGGAAAACAAAAAAACACGAGTGAAGAAGCTTTTATTCCAAAATCCAAACCAAACCCATTAAACTATACACTAAATTTTATAGAAATGTGTGTAACAAGAACATCTTGGATATGAATATACAAAGGTGATCATACTATATATATATAATAAGAAGTAAAATAATAATACAGGGAGAAGAAGGAGAAAGCTCAAGATCAAATCTTCGTTGGAGTGCGCTTATTCTTCCCTGCGAGCTGAGGGTGGATTGACTCCTCCCGCGATGGGTTGGTGTTGTTTTTCAGTGCAATTCGCCCAGAAAGTGCTAAAGCTTAAGAATGGGAAAAGGCAAAAGGTCACGCCCGTGCCTTACCTTGGCCCTACAAATGGTAGCCTTCTTACCAACCATGCGTAGCTTGCGTTGTGTGTAAATTTGGATATGTCCGAGGCTAAATTTGTAAATTTTAGTTATAAGTCTAGCGTGTTAAAATTTAACCACTTTTTAAAATCAATTGGTCACAGCGCTATTTTTTTGGGGCGTGTTTATATGAAATACATGCTAAATGATGCATATTATAAGAAAAATAATATTCAGAGTCTTTTATTTGGGTTCTCATAATAATAATAATAATAATTATTATTATAATAATGCTTTTATTTTTTAGTGACATTAATTTTATTTGTCTTTTGCATGTCCTTTAATTTCTTTATCGATGACATGAACCGACTATTTGAGGGTTATTGTCCACTCTTAAAATAGTAGAGATCCTTAATTTAAAACCGTAGCTATCAAATCTTTTTGTTGCGGTATTATGGTATCATATAATACCTGTGTTACATGTACATGTTCATTAAATTTTTTAAGAAAAAAAATTAAAATTTATTGAGTATTTACCGTGATTTTAGATATAAATCATTATTCTACCATTTTATCCTTCAAAAAATATTATTGGGTGAAATAGTCCTTTTTTTTTTCAAGGATCTATTGTTAAGAAATTTATTAAGAACAATTCAGTCTTTTAACATTTTAAATACACAATATAATTGTTATATTGCCTAAAAAAACAAATATTTTAAAGGGTTACATGGAGTCAATTTTATCTTTTTATATTTTAAAGGTATAATATAAAAATTATATTACCCTTACAAGCCCAAATTGTTAAACTTACATCAAAGGTTTTTTTTTTTAATAAAGGTCTTTTTTTTATTGTATTTTTTTCAAGTTTTTTCCCTAAGTATTTTGATGATTTGAAATTTTACTTTGTTATTTTTTAGGGTTTGTTTTCTATGAGATTAGTCTCTGCTTCATGACCAGGATCACAGGTCTTGAAAGTTAACATGTGTTGACTTTGATCTTTTTATTTGGTTTATTTTTTATTATTTTTTTCAATTTCATCTTCCATGGTCTCGGGGTTAGAAGGTTAACTTATGTTGATTTAGATTATTTTTTTATTGATTCTTTAAATTAATTATTTTCACTGGTCTTGAGTTTAAAAGGTTAGCGCGGGTTGACTTAGAATTTTTTTTCATTGCTTTTTCTTTAATTATTTTTTTCAATTCTACCTTTCAACATTTAATTATTTGATAATTGAGCTTTATTCAATTTGTCTTCGATTGGTTACCTTGGTATCACTACTAGATGATAGATTTGACATGCTAACCCGGATGGGTTCAAGTAGGTTTATATATAGTTAATTTTTTTATCAATTTTTTTATTATTATTATTTTTTTTCATAGTATTTGAATTACTCGAACATATTAAAGAAGAACAATTTTTTTATAGAAATACTAGCGTTGTTTTAGCATTATTTTTATGTTGAAAAGATTTGGAAACTCACGGACCTATCTAGTGTAAATCTAATATAATCATCAAATTGTTCATATATAAATTTTTTTTATACAATTCAATTGGTGGTTTTAATTAGGTGATATATGAATTAGTTTTCTGTATTTTTATTTAAGATTTAAGATCAAGTGAATTTCATGAAAAATATTTTTTTTATCTTATGAACTAAGTAATTTAAATTTAAATGGTTAGTTTAATATTCAGTTTTGTATGAATAGCCAGTCGAAGAATATACTGACCGTTAAAAATCAAAAGCAGGTTAAATGTAGATTGCTAGAAAAAGGGAAATATATATACAAAAACTACGGTGGAAAAAAAAATGCTCAATTCTCATTGATAAAAAGATACGGAGTAATTTATTATTTTGTGCTTTGTTTTTTTAATTTCGTAATTCCGTTTTGCCTTAGTGAAATCTATACGTCCAAGGTAAAGATGTATGAGCACTGATGGGACTTTCATCCTGTCCAAGCTTGGTTTCTCTCAAGATTTTTACACTGGGAAACGTTAATATGCTTTTTTTTATTTTATTTGAGGAAACCATATTATCCAGAAAACATATTTTTACGTCTAGATGATGAGAGAGTAATATCCTAATTGTCTCATATTTTTATAAAAAAAATATATATTTTAACTCAAACTTGAAACCCACTATCCAGATTTCAAATTTTTTATTATTACGCTAACCTAATATGCGTACAATGATGAATCAAAATCATGGTAAGCATGTTAAAAAAACAAAAAACAAAAAAAGCAAAAGTGGATATGTTTTGATTTGAAAATACGTTGACGATTATACGAAGTCTGAATTACTATGGGGTGCTTGCTTGGATGCAGCACATGGAAGATGTTGCTGGGATGTATGGTATTTTCTGGGGGGGGGGGGGTAAAACAGAGAGAGTACTTTGTATGCCATAGATTTCTGCTCTTCAATCACCAGTGGTAGTTTCTCTACTTGTGTGATATTATTAATGTGCTGCTGCAATCCTCAATAAATTCAGGCGTCCGGCTTGAGTTTTCTACATCAACATTAACTGTTGTTCTTCAGTTGTCAACATCCAAAGGTTTTTTCCCCTGACTGTACTTTCACGTAATACGGGAAACGGAAAGGAACGAGCCAGGAGTACTTTAGCCCAAGATTCATAAAGATTTTAAAGTTGCATGCAAATCATACCAAATGCATCTTTAAATCCCATCTTGCTGTAGAATTACCCTGGAACTGTATAATCCAA
>Ga0325405_1004652_pt1 | contig 13973 bp, 7 predicted proteins | sample PopdelMetagenome_21_FD_205663 | JGI IMG/M metagenome (GOLD analysis project Ga0325405, IMG submission 205663) | Populus deltoides microbial communities from Bellville, Georgia, United States - Xylem-Control-R2 | ecosystem: Host-associated > Plants > Phyllosphere > Stem > Wood/Secondary xylem... | reverse complement strand
AAACACTCGCTTCTTCCATATCTCAGCAAAAGTCAGGGGATGCAAAAACTATATTCGTTAGATTGTATACAATGGGAACAACCTCTCGAGTCCAGCTGAAATCAAATGAGCCAAAGCATATTTCTCAAACATTTACTCTGATCCCTTGATTTCTAGACCCACGATGGGTAATGCAGGCTTTATAAAGCTTAGTGAGAACCAAGCTATATGGCTTGAAAGAGATGTTACCATAAAAGAGGTTCACTTGGCCATCTTCAGTAGTGAAGACTCGAAGGCCCTAGACCCTGATGGTTTCAACTTTAATTTCTATAAAAAGTTTTAGGAGTTAATGAAATATGATTTATTCACAATGGTTCTTGAATTCTTCAAGAGAGGTAATCTTCCAAAATGTATTAACACTAGCTATATTACTTTAATTCCAAAAGTTGCTGGCAGCTCCTCCTTTAATGATTATAGACCTATTAGCTTATTAAATGGGTTATATAAGATTATTGCTAAGATTCTTGCCACCAGACTAAAAAAAGTTATGCAGTGTGTGGTTAGCCCCTCCCAATCAGCTTTCATTGCTGGCAGGAACATCCTGGACTCGGTTCTTATTGCCAATAAAATGCTGGATTCTATGAAATCTCAGAGCTGTCAAGGATTTCTTCTTAAACTTGATTTCAGAAAAGCTTTTGACATTGTGTCCCAGTCTTACCTTAATGATGTTATGGGCTACATGAACTTTGGTGCTCGATGGAGAAAATGGATTATGGCATGTGTCTCGACTGCAAGACTTTCAATCTTAATCAATGGTTCCCCCACTCTTGAGTTCGTAGCTTCTTGTGGTCTTCGGTATGGGGACCTCCTCTCCCTTTTTCTCTTTTGTTTGGCTGCTAAAGGTATCTTTGTTTTCATTAGCAGGAGCCTGAAAATTGGTGCACTATATGGGATGGACTTTGCAGGTGTAAAAGTTATTCATCATCTGCAATTTGCAGATGACACACTTTTCTTCCTACCAAATGATCTTTGATGCCTGTTAAATGTCAAGAGAATGTTAAGATGGTTCAGTTTGTGCTCGGGGCTCACTGTCAACTTCCATAAGAGCCGTCTAGTGGGTGTGAATGTTGATGGGATATATGCTGAAGGGATTTCTGGTGCTCTCAAGTGCAGATGTGATAATCTTCCAATCAAAAACTTGGGACTCCCTCTAGGTGCTAATCCAAATAGGGTCTCTACATGGAAACTTGTTCCTCACAGATTCGAGGGAGACTCAACTCTTGGAAGGGGCGACTATTATCAATAGCGGGGGAGAGCAATTCTGATAAAAAAAAATGTAATCTTTGCTATACCTCTTTATTACATGTCCATCTTCTGTTTCCCAAAGGTAATCGCCCGTAAGATCACAGCTATGTAGTCTCGGTTTTTGTGGGGTGGGAGTATTGATAACAAGGAAAATTCATAGATTAGCATGGGAAACAGTGGCGAAAGCAAAAGACAGGGGTAGACTTGGTGTTGGGACTATATTGGCAAAAAATTAAACTCTCCTCTTCAAGTGGATTTGGAAATTGGGAAGCAATGACAAAGCTAGTTGGGCAGATTTCATTAAGGAAAATTACAGTCTAAAGTTCATAAGTGGGGTGCCCCAATTCAGGAAAAAATTCTCAGGGATTTGGTGAGGTATCTACTCTACCATTACTAGTAAGGATCTTGATAGCACTCTTATTCGTGCTGGTTGTAAACTTAAAATGGGTAATGGTAACCATGTAAACTTTTGGTCAGATACTTGGTTGACTGGCTTCTGTTTAGCTAACTTTTATCCTGCTCTGTTCCGTCTGTCCTCCTTCAAAGCAGGGATTGTTAGCCAGATGAGATACTGGATAGAGGATACTTGGTATTGGAATCTGAAATGGATAAGACCCCTTAGTACTAGTGAAAATCTATTATTTCAAAGGTTATTGTCTGATCTTAATCTTGCAGTTATTCATCAATCAAAAAAAGACAGGTTGATTTGGGAATGGGGGAAGGATGAAGGCTATACTATAAACTTTTGCATGCTTGCCCTTGAAGGGATCAGGTCTGCTAGAATTAAAACTTATGTTATAGATGTCTGGAAATCTATTTGCCCTCCAAAAATAGAAATGACTTTATGGCTGACCTTAAATGAAGGCCTTTGCACAAGAGCCTTCCTGGTTAAAAGACATATCCTGAGCCCTTAAGATGACTGTTGCCCTTTCTGTGAGCATCATTCTGAAATTGTCTCCCACATCCTCATGCATTGCTCAGTGGTCTGGAAATTATGGAATAAAATTGTAGCTTGGAGAGGTCTGAGCTGGGTAATGCCATATGCCCTTGACGACCTTCAATGTCAATGGCTAGGTCTTCTGCAGGAAAATCATTATAAGTTTGAAAGATCTGTTTGGGGGGACTTTATGTTTAACATTGTGTGGACTATATGGAATGCTAGGAACATTTTGATATTTGAGGAAAAGTAGCCAATCTAGGAAGATGTCTTATGGCATTTGTTCTACTTTGCAGCAGGTTGGATCAGAAATCTGAATTCTTCATTTTGGTATACAGGTGCTGGTCTATATAGGAAGCACAAATGTATTTCGGCTGAGTTCGTTTAAGTTTTGATTTCGTTGGGTTTTATGTTCTTGCTCCATTAGTAGGACTGTTTGTTTCCTTATTTTTCTTTCTTGTAATTAGGCTGATGCCTAGGCTATAACCTATGTAGCTAAAGTTTTCTCTTTTTATTCTATATATATTCTTGATTTCACCAAAAAAAAGAAGAAGATTTGGTTCATACCTTACTGTTTGTAGTAGTTTTAGGAAGGAATTTAACATGTTTTTCTCCCTCCTCTGCTCCTGTTTTTTTGCCTTTTCTTCCTCTCTAGTATCGGTTTTCCTTCCCTCATTCTCTAGTTGTACTAGCCGGCTTGTTACACACCCTTTTCTTAAAAGTTTGGAGGAAGCTAGGAGGAACACATAGCATTGGTAGAATTCACATACAATAATAGTCATCAAGCGACAATAGAGATGGCCATATATGAAGCTTTATACGGTAAGAGGTACAGAACTCACTTGTGCTGGAAAAAAGTCGAGGACATAAAATTGTATGGTGTGATATTAATCCAAGTTACTATTGAAATGTATGAATCATCAATGATCAGATAAAGGTCGTTCAAGACAAATAAAAGAAATATGTAGATATCTGAAGGAGAATATATTATTGAAAAGAAGAATAACAAACTAAAGTTACATATATGCTTTTCTATATGACGCAGTAGAAAACAGTAAATGAATACGACCAACGTCAATATTCTGTAAATGATTCACAATGAGAGAAACTCTCAGAAAACTCAAGGTTTGTTTATTAAAAAAAATCAATAGTTGCCCGGTTAGAGGCCTTACAATGGAATTTAAAACAACTTAAATCTTGTTATTTGTCTCATATTTTATGGAATGAAGATTGACCATAACATTGCAACCATAAATTAATGATGTAAATGCTAGTATCATGTATTAAAATTCCAAAAATCAATCCAAATATATATTACCAAGAAAAAAACTTCGTACAAATAAGTATTATAGAAAAAACATAATATAAGAACTAATATTTAAATGTAATTAATAACTGGGTTTGTGGGTAAAAAAACTTCAAACATAAATATAAAAACATTTATTATTTTATTATTTGTTAATTGTCATTCAAAAATTATTTATGATTTTTGTTTATTAATAAAATAACACAATTGTGTTATCTACCATAATATTAGTAACTTCAAAAGGATGGAAATGCAACCATATAATTAACTATTGTAATTAACATTTCTTGATTTGAAGTGAAAAACTCAAAAATATTATGTATATAAAAAAGACAAAATGATGAATACAACTACAATTATATAAGTAGAATACAATAAGTGTTCCAACAACAATTTTTAAATGCATATTCTTTAAAAAAAGGACAAAAAAAAAGTAAAATATATGCTTTTCTATATTCCAACTTAAATCTAGTTATTTTTTTTTCTCATAGTTTATGGAATGAGAATTGACCATAACATTGCAACCATATGTCATTGCTAATATTATGTATTGAAATTCCATAAGTCAATAAAAATATATATTACCAAGAAAACAAATTAGTACAAACAAATATTATAGAAAAAAATATAAAAATTAATATTTAAATGTAATTAATAACTAAGTTTGTGGTAATATTTTTTTCAAACTTAAGTAAAAAGTTCCTGATTATTTGTTTTTATTTGTTTTTATTTGTTTCATTGTCATCCTAATAATCCGAGTGATGCTATTTAAATATAATAATTGCACACTTTAAGTTTTAAATATATTTATTTGAACATTTAATGATCATTAGAATTCTTGCTTCTAATAAAGTACTAAAAATCTCATACTTCATTTTTTACTTGCAACTATGGTTACATTTATCAAACATGACTATGAATGAAGTTTTACTTTTCCCCTTCCATATGTGATGCTAATTAAATATATTAAAAAGTGAATCTATGAAATCAAGATTTCAGATTGAGAAACTAAGAAATTTTTTTTATATATAAATACTTGTTCTTATTAAAAAAAAACCTACATTTTTTTATAACTTCTAAAAATTCAAAAACCGAAGTCCAATTTGATTACAATTTAAAAATAAAAAAGCTTTGAGTTTCATATTCATAAAATTACAATTCTATTTCAATTCAAAAGAGAATTTAATATTTAATTTTTTATATAGTAATAAAATTATCTTTAACAATGTATATATGTTGTGTGACACGATCAAAGAGTTGATGTCTTATCCCAAGTGTATGAGTGTCAAAGTAATAAACAATCCGACAAGACCAGGGTCGAACCACAGGGAGGTGAACTATATAAATTATAAATAATATATATAATTTAACAAAGAGTTAAAGAGATCTTTGAGATGTGAGATTAATGTGATGATTAAACAATGATAAAAACAGTTGTCAAGGTTAGAGGATCCACTAATGGTATTATAAGTAAATATAATATAAACTTTTTTTATTACTCAACTGGAAGCCACACACAAAGGAGGTTCCAATCGGATGATTTATCCTTAATAGTTCATTATAAATTTTTAATATGATCATATTAATTACTTATTTTAGTAACACTATACTTTTAAATATTGTTAGGAATTCATGATGCTAACTTATATGAACAACAAATCAGGTTCCTCTCATAACAACGATGTCGACCGAAGATTATGAAGGATCAAGCATTTATTGTACCAAGTGTTATACAACACAAATCTAGATTAATCATTTAACAAGCAAGGTATTAATAATTAGTAAGATAAAAAGATAAGACATGTTAATAGCAAACTTTCTTGGATATAAATATTGAAGTCCATGTTGAGTTTATAATATACCTATTCTAACACTATTATAGAAACCTTTTCACTTTGACATAATAAACTTAGCCAAACATTAAGAAGAAGAGAAACATAAATAAACTAGATAAGAACATAGTTATGATGAAAAGCATAAACAAGAGATTAATGAAAGCAAAACTTAAACATTATAAAAATACAAAGAAAGAAAGCAAGAATATGATCTTGATTTGAAAACCAAGATGCCTAAATACATGGAAAATACCTCCTTTTATAGGCTAAAATTCAGAACTATTAATTAGATGACTAACTATTTAGTTGGTGACATGGCCAACCATTAACTTGTTAGCTGGTTATTGACATTGTTGACTGGTTAAAATAACATTGCTAACATCAGAATTTGAGCACACAGTCTCATGCAAGTTGTGGGCAATGGTCTTATATTTTCAACAAAAAAACCAGAGCTCATTTGGACTTCTAGAACTTGAGATATAGGCTGAACACTGAACAGTGTCTGGGCTGTAAGACACATTAAGACGTCTCTTTTGTTGCTAAGAGTTGAACTTGAAAACGGTATATTTGAATCTTGGATTCTTCATGAAAGTTTTAGGCCTATGTCTTAGCTTTCCATCAAGATAAACCAAACCTAAATCCAAGGTCTACAACTCCAGTTATGATCCAATAACTGTCGCACCCTAGAGGAGAAGCGCGGCGTCGCGGCGACCCTCGATTGATTTCGGGTTTTTTGTTTTTGTGTAAAGGGATTCGCCACCTAGTATTATGGTCACTAGAAAACCTAACTGGTCTTTCAGAGATTCTAAAGTAAGGGACTGGTTGCGTAAAGGGAAGGTATTAGCACCCCTATTACGCCCTACCTAAGGTAAGCTGCTTGGTGTTTGGTTTGCCTTATAATTGCTATGGTGTTGGAGTTTTCCTAGGATACGTTTTGCTATGATGAATGAATTTGGGCTGAAAGTTTAAAAAGAAATAACCCTTGGTCAATATGGATCACACCCTTAGATATGTCTACAAAGTACCAATGAGAACCAATACAGATCTCTTGAAATTTGTGTTTGATTCAGACTAAATTTATTAAGATAGAAATCCAAGGAGATTCCATGTGCTTTAAAAGATCATTTTTCCCTTAGTATTTCAAGAGTTTTGCGACTCGTAAATCACAAGAAGGAGGGACAAAAATTTAGAAATCTAAGGAAATTCAGAGCGCTTTAAAAGCCTCCTTTTGCCTTAGTGTTTCATAATGGCTTGTAAACCATGGAGTTAAAAATTAAAATGTCCTCAATTATAATCGAGACTTCTTTCAAGGATGTGTGATGATTTATTATTCCTAGAAAAATATTTTGAACATTAACCACTTGGGGTTTCTTTATCCAAACATTAACGGTGAATAATAACAAGTTATTCCCAATAATATTTTGGATATTCATCCCTTTGGGATTTCTTTATCCAAACATTAACGATGAATAATAGATGAATTACCCCTAAAAATAAGATTTTTATATTTTTTGGAATATTGGTCAATACCCTTTGGAGTTTTACAAACATGTTGTAAAATCCAGAAATGCAAAAAAATAATTTTTTGTTGTGTTTAAGAAATCCATGCAAAAATATATTTTTCAAAACTTCAAATATTTTTTTTTAAGAGAGGAAATTCAAAACATGTTAGGGTATTGGCCGTATGCAATAAACAAAAATATTTTTTATATTTTCTTTGCTAAAAACACAAACATCACAGTAAATCCTAATTAAAGACAACAAATCATGCGTGTATATTCTCAAAGTTTACAAAAAAAACTGAATAATTCAGGAAAAAAAATATCAAGGATGGCCCTTCAAACCCAACTCGATTACTGGCACAAACTAGTAACTGGTTCTGCCGTAGTTGCATGCATATTCATGCTACAGTGGCAGAGTAATTAATCTGGAAAAAACAAGGAAAGAAAGACTTACCTGCGAGGCAGTGGCTGGAGGCGAAGTGGGAGACGACTGGTTGCTGCTCACGTCTCATTTTCCCCTTGCATGCTTAATTTATCCTCCAGGCTTAGATGAGGCGTTGCCATGCCAAACCATCCCAACTACGGCTGTGATCATGCCAAGAACCACATGTAGATTAAGACCATCAAACATCTACTAAACAACAGCCTTCTGATTCTTTTTCTTCACTCTTCCAGGACAACCACCTCCTGCCTTTCAACTCTAATGTGCCTCTGTTCATCCTGAGGAGCTGTCACTGAAGAGTTGCCATGCCAGCCTTGAACACGAGGGTCTGTTCATCCTGCGGAGCTGTCATTGAAGAGTTGCCATGCCAGCCTTGAACACGAGGGTCTGGAGCTGACGCTCAAGGAAGTTCTCAACAGTGAGGGCCATGACATAATAAAGCTTGTTCTGGTTCTCCTCTAGAAGACCAATACCTGTTCATCCTGCGGAGCTGTTGGGTGGAGAAAAGGAAGGCTAGTGCTGGTTCTCGGGAGTAAAAATCAAAAGCAGGGGGCGATTCTGTTTTTTTTTTCTTTTCAAAGGGAGGGGGCGACTAGGAGAGGAAGATGGGGACAGGTGTGAAGGCAGTGAAAGGGAGTTGCAATCGGGGAGATGGAGGGGAGAGTGTCAGCTGCTGTGGTTTGGAGGTTAGCTCTTGGTCTGTTTGGCTGGCGGTAGGGAAAAGAGAGAGCAGGTGAGCTCTGGTCGGCTGAGAGGAGAAGGAAGAGGGCTTCCTTGGGCGGGGACTCTTTTTTTTGTCAAATGAGGGTGGGCAGCTTGCTACCTTAAAAGCGATGGCTTTAGGGTTTTGTGGTTGCTCTAATTTTTTTATTTTAAAATTGATCTCCTGTGAATTTTCTTCTCCCCCCTCCTCAAATATTATGGCTGGAGATTTAATTATATAGAAAATCTTTATACGTGCTATTCAAGGAAATATTGCAATAATTATTGCAAAGGTTATCTTTTATAATCAGCACCAACAAATCCTATATATATGATATTTTATATTGCAGTGATTATTTTCCATAACCAACACGAATCAAATCATATATCTATGGTATTTTATAGTGCAATAATTATATACGATTCAATAATTATCTCCTTGACATATTGCCTTCTTAATGTTATCCCTGATGTTTTATGTTATTGCCATGTGTAAACCCTTATTTTTTTTATTTTTGAAAATTTATAAAAACATGGGTCAAAAATTGGGTAGCAACAAACCGAATGGTGTTCTTGTTTAAATTGAACCAACATCTCTTCTCTAAACTTAGCCCTTTCTTTGTCTTATCAACTTCAATAGTTAAACACATCAATCAATCATTTAAATTGTGAGATATTCCTGCATTCAAAATAAGCATTTACCATAAATTAAAGATATCTTATGTTATCAGACTTGTTATTATAAAACATGCTTTAGTTAGGGAATTTAATGATACTTTAGTGTAATATGATGATATAAAACTTTAATGAAAATACACTTTTATGTACTAATCATTGTGCTTAGGTATATATGTTGTGTTGGAAGCTATTTTAATATATTATTTGATATACCAATAAAGATATCTTTAATCAAGCACAAAAGTTTTGTTTGACGGCTAAAATAATTGCATGGTTTGCAAATAATAATAAGTATTATATAAAACAATTCTGAAAAAAAACATATATACAAAAAAAACAAAAATGGGTTGTCTAAGTTAGCAAGTGGTCATGTGTCTGTGTCTGTGTTCATGTGTTTTTTCTCTATAATTATTGTGTAACTGCTTGATTATCCAACTCACTTATTGCCCCCACTTAGGTTGTAATGCTTCGATGTGGGATATAGGAAGCGATGCCCTTGTCACCCATATTAGTTTTAAATGATTTATGCTTGTTAATAGAATAACACAATTGTGCTCATACCATATGTCGCACCCTCGCGGCAGAGCGGCGACCCTTCCCGGAGCGGGGTATGATTTTAGGATTTTTGTTTTGTGAATAAGGAAGTCGCCACCTAGTATTATGGTCATTAGGAATCCTAACTGGTCTTTTAGAGATTCTAAGGCAAGGGACTGATTGCGTAAAGGAAATGTATTAGCACCTCTAATACGCCTTACCTAAAGTAAGCTGCTTGGTGTTTGGTTTGCCATATAATTGATATGGTGTTGGTGTTCTCTTAATTAGTTTTTCTAGGATAGGTTTGCTATGATGAATGGATTTGGTTTCAAAGTCTAAAAGCAAGAACCCTTGGCCAATATGGATCATACCTTTAGATATGTCTACAAAGTGCCAAGGAGAACCAATGCAGATCTCTTGAAATCTGTGTTTGATTCAAACTAAATTTATTAAGATAGAAATCCAAGAAGATTCCATGTGCTTTAAAAGCTCATTTTTCCTTCAGTATTTTAAGAGTTTGCGACTCGTAAATCGCTAGGAGAAGGGACACAAATTTAGAAATCTAAGGAAATTCAAAGCGTCTTAAAAGCCTTTTTTTGCCTTAGTGTTTCATACTCTCACGACTCGTAAACCGTGGAGTCAAAAATTGAAATGTCCTCAATTATAATCAAGGCTTCTTTCAAGGATGTTTGATGACTTATTATTCCTAAAAAATTATTTTGGATATTTACCACTTAGGGTTTCTTTATCCAAATATTAACAGTGAATAATAGCAAGTTATTCCCAATAATATTTTGGATATTCATCCCTTTGGGATTTTTTTATCCAAACATTAACGGTGAAAATAGATAAATTCCCCTCAAAATAAGATTTTTGTATTTTTTTGAATATTGGCCAATACCCTTTGGAGTCTTACAAACATGTTGTAAAATCTAGAAATGGAAAAAAATAATTTGTTGTGTTTAAGAAATCCATGAGAAAACACATTTTCAAAACTTCAAATATTTGTTTTTTTATAAGAAAAAAAATTCAAAACATGTTAGGATATTGGTCGTATGCATGAAAATTTTTTTTTTTGATATATATGTATATTTGTCACATTGCGTCGAAAACTAGGTATTCTAAATATGAGATTTGTATTTTTTACAATATAAAAATACAAAAACAAAACCACAAAACAAATATATAAAAAAAACAACAATATTACTCGTTTTTTTAGGCTGGGTCTAGATCAGCCCATGTGGCTGGGCTGAACCCAGCAGGCCTAGCCGGGTCACTAGTTCAAACCAGTGACCTGGTTGGGCACTGTTGCAAGTTGCATGCGTGAATTACTCACGCATGCACTGCACAGTGCGAAGGTAATTAATTTACCTTCGCACAGTGCCAAATCTTTTAAGTGAAAATGCAGAACTGAGAAAGGAGAGAAACTGCTTACGTACCTGGTCTATTAGCGGTCTGGTTTTTTTAGCTCTCCACTGTCTGCGTTCGTTCGACCTTCTTCTTGTGTCCTCACCTTCTCCCTACCTTCGGGTTCCCCTGGTGATGGTGCTTGCTGTAGATGGAGGTCGGGGAGGATATCCTGCTGTCATGTTACTGCTGTTGTTTGCCGCTTTGAGAGGAAGGATCCGACTACTGTGCTGCTCTTGCTTATTGCTGCTCACAATGTTGTCGTCTCATTCATGACTGCAATAGGAGATCATGATGGGGAGAGAAAGTTGGTTTGATGAGTTGGTCACAGCGTTGTTGCTGCAGGTTATAGTGTAGAGGCTGAAGCTTGCAGCGCTATCATGTTAATTTTTGGTGTTGTTGTTGCAGCGTTGTTGCTTAGGAAATAGCCAGTGAGGGGGAAGAGTGCGGGAGATGAGGAATTTCAGTGGGTAAGGTTGTTCGGGTGAGAGAGAGAAGATCGGTTGGCTGAGGGGGAAAATGGTGGGCTGTTGATGAGAGGGAGAGGGGACAAGGTATGGCCAAAGAGAGATCCTTGGTTTCTTCAAAGGGAGGGGCTACTTCATTTTTTTATTTTAAAAGATGAGCAGGGGGCTACGACTTCTTTGCAAGAGAGGATAGGGGTAGTGTTTTTTTTTGTGTTTCCTTCAATTTTTGTTTGTCTCGCTCCCTGTATATTGCTGGAGGTTCACTTATATAAAAAATCTCTATATGTACTATTCAAGGAAATATTGCAACAATTATTGCAGAGATTGTCTTCTATAACTAGCACCAATCAAATTCTATATCTATGGTCTTTTATATTGTAGTAATTATTTTCTTAACATATATGATTCGGTAATTATCTCCTTGATATATTGCTTCCTTGATATTAGCCAGAAATTATTATGACATTTTGTGATCCAGTCTCTATTTTTTCAATTCCTTCAACGAAACCAATTACTTTTCAAAGTTTAAAATTGGTCTTTAATTAACCTGATAAATTCTTGAAACATTAAATCGGGTCCCTCGAATCAAACCGACAAACTCAGGTCAGGATCCTTCTCGCAGCAGGATTCTTTACTTTCATGCAAGATATTCAAACGGGAATATCTTGAGCTTCTGATATTGAAATTAAGCGATTCAAAAACCTAAATTCATCTATGCAAATAGGTCTACAACTTTCATGAAGGATTCAAAGTGAGATAAATTTGTTTTGAAGAACAGAATTGCAAAAACTCGAGCTAGAACATTTCTCGTGACAGGATTCTCTGCTTTCAGATTAGATATTCAAACGGGAATATCTTGAGCTTCTGGTATCGAAATCAAGCAATTCAACAGGCCGAATTCATCTACGCATACAAGAATACAATTTTGATGAAGGATCCAAAGTGAGACAAAATCGTTTTGTAGAACAGAATCTAGCCGCAATCTGGTTGGTCAAAAGGATCTTGTAATCTGATTCAGGAAATTGACAATGCCAAGCATCCCAATCTGACTGAGAGTCTGCTATAAGAACAGTGAGTTCTAGGACCTAATAAAGGTGTAGGTCCATTCTTCAACATGTCATGAGTGAAAGAATATAGCTGGGATGGTCAGATATTGTACGAAACCAAGTCAGAATCAAAGCCTAAGTTGGAACAAAAAAATTACGATAGTCGCAGAACCAATTTTTTTAGTACAAATTCTGAGGGATTTATCCAACCTTAAAGACCAGATAAAGAAGGAACAAATTTAACATTATGAAGAGTCCTAATCAATCTAAGAAAACCTGATGATTTTGGCAGCAAATAGGGAGGATAAAGAGAACAGAAAACAACTCAAACAAGGTTCGAAAAATATTTCTTTCTTCTCTGCTTTTGTCAATCTTCCAGCAAATATGAGCTAAACTCCTACACTCGGTTCAAAAGAGGTATACACGGTCTCCAGCACGTGGGGTCCAAAATTGAGTAATAACACCATAATATACTAAACTTCAAAGAGATAACAAATGCAATCATTTAATTAACTATTGTAGTTAACACTTCTTCATTTGAAATGATAAATGAAGTGATAAATTCAAAAGTACTATAAAAAAAGATAAAATGATGACAACATCTACAATTATAAAAGTAGAATACAATAAGATATAAACAAAAAATTTTAATTATATATTTTTTAAAAGATAAACCACAAACTAAAGTTACATGTATGCTTTTATATTTACCAACTTCAATCTTGTTGTTTTTCTCACAGTTTATGGAATGATGATTGACCATAACATTGCAATAATAAATTAATTGATGCCAATACTAGTATCATATTGAAATTACATTTGAAAAATTATAATTCTATTTCAGTTCATGAGAACTATTTTAATATATTATTTGTTATACCAATAAAAATATCTTTAATCAAGTACAAAAGTTTTGTTTGACGGCTAAAATAATTGCATGGTTTGCAAATAATAATAAGTATTATATAAAATATTTTTGAAAAAAAATCTATTTATGAAAAAACAAATATGGGTTTTCTCTTTTAGAAAGTGTTCTTGTGTCTGTGTATATGTCCAGGTGTTTTTTTCTCTATAACTATTATGTAACTGCTTGATTATTCAACTCACTTATTGTCATGGTTATAGGTTTGTGATACCAAGCCTGATGAATATCAAGTATGGAAATAATTCTTTTATGGTAATATGAAAAGTTGTAATGCTTTGATGTGGGATATAGAAAGTGATGCTTTTGTCACCCATATTAGTTTTAAATGATTTAAGATTTTTGTTTGTTAATACAATAACACAACTACGCTTTATACCATAATATACTAATAAGTGTTCTTAAAGTATACTACATAAATGCGTTAATTCTTTTTTGTTTAAGTTAAATATTTACATAAGCTTGATAAAGTAGGGTCCTAAATTAATAATCTCCCTAGATATTTAATGGACCTGATACATAAATAAACATACCATTATGTTGATAAAGAATATATATATGCTCATGTAATGTATACGAATGAAGTATTAATTTTCTATCGGATCCATAAGAATTCTAACAGAGAACTTATATATATTGCTTGTAAATCTTTTAAACCCAATTAACACTTATTTGCATATTCTTAATTTGGATACTCTTATTTACTTGCGTGAACTGGGTGACCTTGCAAAGTCTAATCTTGAAATTTATTTCCCAGCAATCGTATTACGAATGCCATTAGCCAAAGCTAATCTTGTAATTCATCTCCCGGCAATCCTATCAGGGATGTCATTAGCTGAAGCTAATATTGTAATTCAACTCCTGGCAATCCTATCAAGGATGTCATTAGCCGAAGCTAATCTTGTAATTCA
>Ga0325405_1004651_pt1 | contig 13975 bp, 8 predicted proteins | sample PopdelMetagenome_21_FD_205663 | JGI IMG/M metagenome (GOLD analysis project Ga0325405, IMG submission 205663) | Populus deltoides microbial communities from Bellville, Georgia, United States - Xylem-Control-R2 | ecosystem: Host-associated > Plants > Phyllosphere > Stem > Wood/Secondary xylem... | reverse complement strand
TTAATCTCTTATTTATGCTTTTCATTTCCTTTACTATACTTAGTTAACTTATATCATGTTTATGTTTTTATATTGTTTATTTATGTTTTTCTCCTTTATAATTTATAGCTAAGTTTATCATGTTAAGATGAAAAGGTTTCACTTATGGTGTTAGGATAAGTATAATATAAACTCAATATGGACTTCAATGATTATATCCTAAACAACTTGCTATTAACATGTCTTATCATTTTTATCTTATTAATTCTTAATACCTTGCTTGTTAAATGATTAATCTAGATTTGTGTTGTAAACACTTGGTACATCAAATACTTGATCCTCCATAGTCTTCGGCCGACATCGTTATTATGAGAGGAACTTGATTTGTTGTCAACATAAGTTAACATCATGAATACCTGATAAAATTTATAAGTATGGTATTAAGTAAATAAGATGATTAATATGATCATGTTGATAATTTATAAAGAGTTTATACTTTTCTTATATCTAATACTATTAGTGGATCCTCTAACCTTAACATTTATTTTTATCATTCTTTAATCTTCACATTAATCTTACATCTCAAAGTCCTCTTTAACTCATCATCACCATCACCATCATTGTTGTTGTTGTTGTTGTTGTTGTTGTTATTTATAATTTATATAGTTCACCTCCATGTGGTTCGACTCCGGTCTTGCCAGGTTATTTATTATTTTGACACTCCTGCACTTGGGATAAGACATCAACTCTTTGATCGTGTCAATTGGCATTAGAACGGTTAGGTTTTTAACCTAATAAGATACAAACCTCTTTACTGAGAAGGACTTTTCTTTAACCTTAAATAGATCAACAGTTAGAAAACACAATATTTTCTTAGTTTGTATCAGATAAATAAACAATACAGTTTACCTCAGATAAGGTGTATTATGGGTGCTAATACTTTAATTTTATGCAATCAATCCCCTTCTCCAGACTCTGAGACCAATTAGGGTTTCTAGTGATCAAAATACTAGGTGGCGACTCTCATTCCCTCTTTTTTACAAATAAATAACAAGAATTCCTTGTCTTTTCCACCCATATCATTCATGACTATCCCAATCCGGGAGAATAAGCGTTGCGATGCCGCACACTTGCAACATATATGATAAATAGAAAAATAGATGATCACATAATCGAGTTCAATTAATAAAAAGAAAAATCACCGCTAAACCCACGAACCGAGACAATACTTCTAATTTGTATGTATAAAGTTATGTAGTACTATTTTGTTAAAAATTTAAGTAATAATTTGAAATTTGGAATCTTTATTATGCTAATGTATGAATGCATTTATGATGGTTAATTAATGGTTATCTCTTAATTTTAAAAATAAAAAACTCCCTGGGATTCTTCTCATTTTTATAACTTGATAATTGTGTGATTTTTTATGTTAAAAGTTTGGGGTGTTATAGTTTGAGACTTAGAATGATTGGAGTGTGTATGAACAATAAATACAAGATGTGTACAAATGATTTGTCGATAACTTTGGACCTTCCGGTATAGGGGAGACTCTGCCAAAATTTCGGTAGAAATTTCAATAAATTTTGTATGAGTTCAACAAAGAAAATAAAGTAAAAAAAAATTACCATGTTTCCTTTTTTCTTTTTCTTTTTTTATGATTGATGCGTTGGTTTCGAAAATGGGGATGTTACATTTTGGTATTAGAGCCCGTATAGGGTTTAAGATATTGAAATGAAAACCTTATGATTGTTGGATTATTTCAGGATGGTACAGACGAGAAAATGTGTGGCTACTAATCCCTTTTTAGTGAGGGGGAGAGATCAGGATACGAGATTTGCTGATAGGTAACGGGAGGATCCTTTAGAGGACACTGCTTCATATATATCATCAACATCTCAATAGCCAAGTGTTGAGGAGTCATCTAGACTCCAAGCTGGGGTTGGTTTTATTCAAGTTGGGGATTTACCACCTGAGAGAGTTGGACCGCAAGAACAAAGAGCAGCATCAACAGCACCGGTAGTAGCCCCTACTCTTGTTACGAACCCTGTTTTAATTGCCCAGATAGTTAGAGCCGTGATCTACAACTCCGGTTGTCCCAACTGCTATTGATTCTGACAATGTAATTGCTCTAGTACGGAATATAAAGAGTATGAGGGAGTTGAGATGTGAGCCCTTTTTGGGCGAACAGGATGCAGAGATTGCAGGTAGATGGATGCGAAAAGTAGAGAATAATATGACTCAAATGAGAGTACCCGAGGATTGTTGGATGAATTATGCTACACAGTTGCTGATCGATAGAGCCTAGTCATGGTGGGAGGTGATACAGTCCAGGAGGGATACTGAGACATGGACTTGGAGTGAATTCAAAAGATAGTTTGAGATGTAATTTTTCTCTTCTTATTAGTGTAGGATCAAAAAGCAGGAGTTCCTAGCTTTGAAATAAGGGGACATATCAGTACTAGAGTATGAGAGAAGGTTCTATGATCTCTCCCTTTTGCTTCAAAGTTCATTGCTACTAAGCAACATATGATTGAAAGACTACATGATGGATTACATCAGGAGTTAAGACAAGGATTGATTGCTTTACAGTTTGAGTCTGCTAGGAAGTTTATAGAGGCGGCTTAGGCTTTAGAAGCATGTACAATAGAGGCTCATCAGGGCTAGACAATATTGGTTAAGAGGAAGGATGTTGATGTTTTCTCAGGTAGACCTCTTTTTTTTTAAAGGGGAAAGCCTCAGTTCAGTTAGTTTAGGAGAAAGGAAGGGGTAACAGTTGTGACTGTTCAAAGTTCTGCTATTGGACCTACTAGAGGACAACAGGGCAGTAAGAGTGGATCCGGATCGGTTGGAAGGATGTCAGAGTAAAGGCCAATTGTTTATCCTCTATGTATCCGGTGTGGACAGAAGCATCCTAGAGATTGTTCCACTACACCAGGGCGGTGTTATGTATGTCGAGGAGAGAATAGATGGAGGGATTGCCTATATTTAGGCAAGGGATGTTATTACTGCCATAGGCATGGACATGTTAGAAAGGATTGCCCTCGGAGGTTAGAGTTTATTTAGACACGGCAGCAAATACAGAGCCAGCAACAGTCGATTACAGTGGATTGACCGGCTAGACAAATTCAGTCTGAGCCAGTGGTAATAGAGGCCGTGTCAAGGCACAAGGGGATCGAACCCAGGGTAGAGTGTTCACCATGACGAAAGAGGAGGCTCGGGTTTCCCCTGATGTTGTTGCAGGTACCTTGCTGTTAAATCATCTGCCTATCTATATGTTATTTGATCCTGGAGCTACCCATTTATTTATTGCACATAAGGCAGTAGAAAAATTAGGAAGGAGTCCAAGTAGAGTTGGGAAAGGATTTATCATTAGTACTCCTTTAGGGAAACATGTAGACATTTATATAATATATATGGGTATTAAACTTGAAATCATGGGGTGTGAGACGCATGTAGATTTGATTCCTTTGGGGATACATGATTTTGATATTATATTGGGAATGGATTGGTTGGGTAAGTATAGGGCCTAAATGGACTGCTTTGCAAAAACAGTAACATTTTCTGGATCTATAGGTGAGAGAGTAGTGTTTCAAGGAGAAAGAAGTGTTATACCAAATTGTTTAATTTCTGCTATGACAGCACAAAAAATAATAAGGAAAGGATGCGAGGTTTACCTCGCTTTAGTGGTGGATGTCTATGGAAGAAAAAGAGAGTCGGTCAACATCCCCGTAGTAAGAGAGTTCTCGGATGTGTTTCTGAAAAAACTACCAGGATTACCTCTAGAGAGAGAAGTACAAGTTCCAATTAATATACTACTGGGTCAATCCCCTATAACCCAAGTGCCATATAGAATGGCATCAACGGAGCTGGCTGAGCTAAAAATACAGTTGCGGGAATTATTAGAAAAGGAGTTCATACGTCCTAGTAATTCTCCTTGGGAAGCCCCTGTGTTATTTCTAAAAAAGAAGGATGGAACTCTTAACTCTGTATTGATTATAGACAGTTGAATAAGGTGACAGTAATAAATATGCACTTTCATGAATAGATTATTTATTTGATTAACTCAAGGGAGTTAGGGTATTTTCAAAGATAGATTTGAGATTAGATTATTACCAATTAAGAATTAAAGAACATGATGTAGCAAAGACCTCTTTCAGAACCCGTTATGGACATTATGAGTTTTTGGTGATGCCTTTTAGGTTGACAAATGCTCTTGCAGTATTTATGGATAAGTCTTTGGTGGTTTTTATAAATGACATACTGGTGTATTCCAATACATATTTGGAACATGAGCAACATTTAAGGGAGGTTTTGCAAACTTTGAGAGAACATCGGCTGTAAGCCAAGTTGAGTAAATGTGAATTTTGGTTAAATGAGGTGACTTTCTTAGGGCATGTTATATCGACTTAGGGGATATTTATTGATCCAAAAAAAGTGAAGGCAATGTTAAAATAAGATAGGCCCACTAATGTGACTGAAATTCATGGTTTTCTTGGGTTGACTGGTTATTATAGAAGATTTATTAAGGGATTTTCTACTATAGCAACCCCAATGACCCGATTGACTCGAAAGGAAACAAAGTGGGAATGGACACCCGAATGTTAAAAGAGTTTTCAAGAACTAAAGAAGAGGCTTACCACTGCACCGGTGTTAGCTTTACCCTCAGGGATGGAAGGTTTTGTGGTATATAGTGATGCATCCAAAAAGGATTTATAGTGCGTATTGATGCAACATGAGAAGGTGATTGCTTATACCTCTAGACAGTTGAAGCCCCATGAATTCAACTATCCAGTTCATGATTTAAAATTGACCGCTGTAGTATTTGCCTTACGAGTGTGGAGACACTACTTGTATGGGTCTCGAGTTTAAATTTTTACCGATCATAAAAGTTTAAAATATTTAATGACTCAAAAGGAGTTAAATATGTGGCAAAGACGATGGGTTGAACTGATTAAAGATTATGATTGTGTGATAGATTATCACCCAGGAAAAGCTAATGTTGTGGCGATGCTCTTAGTCGTATAAATAGGGTATCAACTTTGGAAAAAGATGATTGTGATGAAAAAAGAATTGTTAGAGTTAAGGAAAATTAATGCTAAAGTGGAGATTAGACCTAGGGGTTCTTTGTTAGCTCAATTGAAAGTGAGATCGATATTTTAGGAAAAAATATTAGGGGCTTAGCAAATTGATATTGAAGTTAGTAAGATAAAAGATAAGATTGAATTCGGGGTTGAAACTCCTTTTCAAATCTTAGATGATGGAATGGTGGTAATGGGAAAAGTAATGTATGTACCAGAAGACATGGCTTTGAAAGATGAATTGTTGAAAGAGGCGCATGAGACCAAACTTAATATGCATCTTGGAAGTACTAAGATGTATAAAGATTTGAAAGAGTTGTATTAGTGGTCAAATATGAAAAAACAAATAGCTAAATACATAACTAGTTGTGTTATCTGTCAACAAGTAAAGGCAGAACATCAGAAGTCAGCAGGGCCTTTGTAGTCGTTGTTGATACCCTAGTGGAAATGGGAGGACATCACTATGGAATTTGTATCTGGTTTACCTAAAGGGAAGAAGGGCAATGATGCGATATGGGTGATAATAGACAGATTGACCAAACCTACTCTCTTTTTACCAATGAAAATGACCGACTCAATTGATAAATTGGCTCGATTGTATATAAATGAAGTGGTAAGGATGCATGGAGTACCCGGGTCGATAGTTTCAAACCAGGATCCTCGGTTTACTTCTTGATTGTGGCTAAGCATACAATGTTCTTTGGGAACGAGTTTGAATATGAGCACAACTTTTCATCCTCAGACTGATGGACAAACTGAGAGAAAAATTCAAATCCTAGAAGATTTATTAAGAGCTTGCGTATTGGAGTTTGGTGGTAATTGGGAGAATCATCTACCCCTAATGGAGTTCACTTATAATAATAGTTATCAAGCCACTATAGGAATGACCACATATGAAGCTTTGTATGATAGGAGGTGTCAGACTCTTGTATGTTGGGAAGAAGTAGGTGTTCGAAGTTTAATTGGAGCTGAAATTGTTCAGATGACAACGGAAAAGGTTAAGGTTATAAAAGATCGTATGAAAGTAGCCCAAGACAGGCAGAAAAGTTATGTTGACAAATAAAGAAGACCTCTTGAATTTAATGTAGGAGACCGAGTATACTTGAAAGTCGCTCAATGGAAGCACATGTTAAAATTTGGTATGAAGGGAAAGTTAGCACCAAGATACATCGAGGCCTATGAAGTGGTAAAGAGAATTTGACATGTGGGGTATAAATTGGCATTGCCCCCGTATTTGACCAAGATCCTTAATATGTTTCATGTTTCTATGTTACAGAAAGCAGAGATAGACCCGACTCGAGTGCTACCATAGGTTCCTATAGAGATTGAAGAAGATTTGACTTTAGAAGTGAAACCTGTGAAGATTTTGAATTAGAGTGAAAGGGAGCTTCGAAATAAGAAAATTCCTTTGGTCAAGGTGTTATAGAGGAGTTCTCAAATTAAGGAAGAAACGTGGGAAAAGTAGTGGAGATGAGGAGGAAGTACCCTGAACTTTTCTAAACTCAGGTATAAAATTTTAATTTCAAGGATGAAAATTTTTTTAGGAGAGGAGAATGTAAGCCCTTTGATAAAATAATCTCATCTTGATTTAGTAAAGTAAAATAAAATATAAAGGATGTGGAGAAATGATTAAATTGAAAAACTTAATTGGATTAAAAGAGAAGTTATTTAATGAGAAGGATGAAATTGAAAACAATAATAAAGGAGTAAGGATTTAGTAAAGAGAAAGAGAAGTAATAGGGTAAATGGATTAATAAAAGGAATGGTGGGGTCATGTGAAAATAGAAGTAAAATGAGGGGGCAAGATGCAAATAAGGAAAGAACATAATTATATATAACAAGAAATCTCTAGAAATTCCTAGACTTATGGCCGGCCAATGAGAGGAAGAAAGAGGAGAAAAGAAAAATTAAGAGGAAACCTTGTAGATTCATCATTTGAATCCAAAGAAAAGTGAGAGTAAGTGAACTAAGAGTGCTTCAAGTAAGATTTAGGAAGAAAACTTTGAGAGAACCTAGAAAATTTACTAGTGGGAAGGGAAGGGTTAGAAGAAGGAAGGAAGGGGAAGAAGAAGAGGGGTTGTTCTCAATCTCTTGACTCATTTTTTGTAATAGAAGGTAACAAACTCTCTTATTAAGTTACTCGAATTTGTTCGTGTTTTTCTTGAATAATTGAGATTTGAGAATACCTTAGTATAGGTTTAAGAAGTTTGTTAAATAATGATAGGTAGAGGCATTTTGTGTTTATAATGGCTGGAAATGATGGAAAAATACATAGGAAAAGAATTTATATTTGTTGAACTTTGAAATCAAAATTGGACAGGTTGTCTCTCAATTTCTCTACTAAGATTTGAACCCTAAGATGATAGAATTTGAGATATATTTCTTCATGAAAGTTTTAGACATGAATGTTACCTTTCAAATGAAAATGACCTTGCTTAAATTTGAGTGACGAAACACTAAATATGGAAGAAAAACTAAAGATATGTAAAAAACCAGGAATCAGCAGGACAAATTTTTGGATTTCTGAAATTTATGAATTTAGGCATGTAGATGGAAAAACTAGGTACATTCATCTTTATAAAAGTTGCAGACCTATGTTTTAGTATTTTAAAGAAATAAACCACACATAAAACCAAGTTCTATAGCTCCAGTTATACTCAAAATACTAAACAGTGTTTGGAATCCATTACACTCAAAATACTAAAACCAACTTCTATTTGGAATTGTTTTTTATTACAAAATGTTAAATTATGAAGGTAGTTGATGCAACCATATTATTCGATAGTTTCACCCATATTTAACTAGTGTTTGGCCTATTATATATATATATAATGCCTTGATATTCTTTGTTTTATATTTTGAAGGCACTTTTGGATGAAAGATGCAAAAATGAGTAAATTGGAGGTAATTGGCAGATTTGACGTTCAGTCGATGTTTTGTGCAGAGCGTGAGTTCTAGATATTGAAATGAAGTGACTCTAGTGGCACTAAAAAGCTAACATCCATACCTTTCTGGAAATGTAATGCAAGAAAAATAAAAAGAGAAAGATCATGGAAATCACACCTTGCAAAGTCAAATCTCGCATTCTGCCAATGTTGACCTTTGGCCATTCAAAATTTAATATCTGGAGCTACAGAAGTCCAATTGATGCAAAATCAATTTTCGTGGATTCCTAATTCAAATACCTATCCACGCTCCAAAGTTCAACCAAAAAAGATTCCATATGAGGGAGATAAGAGTTTCCAAAGATGGAAACGAAATTCTGCCAGCAAACAGGTTTCGTGAATAAATGAGTCTAAATTATATTCCGAAGCATCTAAACTGACATCGAAGTTTTTATATCAGCAATTTAGCTCCTCTAAGTCAGACATTAAAGATTTCATGCAATGCTATTTCTTCTTTTTAGGAAAAATAGTTATTGAAGTACTTAAATGTAAACTTCCAACTTAAGGGAGGACTATTTTATAAAATAGAGACTAGGGTTTCTTAGCATATAAAAAGAAAGAGAGAAGGGGCTGGCAGCCAGCAGAAATGAGGGAGAGCAGAAGGAGGTAGCAGCCAGCAAAGAATAAACACAAATTCTCTCCTCTACAAACCCTAAAATCATGCTCTCTTCAATCTTTAGAACTAGTTGTTCAATAGTTATGCAAGGCTAAGCTCTTTTCTTGGTTGTAAGGACGCAAAAACCTTCGGATTTCAAGAACTGTGAGATTTATTCTTCCTTTTATTTTTAGTTTATGTTATGAATGAGTATGATTGTTTTCCTATGCATATTTCCTATGATTTTTGTTGATGATTGCTAGAGCGGACTCTAAGTTTTTGTTGTGAACAATCTATTGCTAAGTTTAATATCAAAACTGGAGTTGTGATATATGAACTTGTGAAGCAACTAAGCTTGATAATTGTGGCGGAACTACGTTATTGAACTGAGGGAGAACATTTGAACAAAGTGACACAAGCTGCGGACAGCTTGTATGTTAATCTTGATGAAATTATCTAGTTCTTAAAGCTACCATTAAATTAAATCATTAGTGCGGACACTTTGATTGCTTGTTGGTTAGGATTAGTTATACAGCGGATCCGTTAATTAATCAACGTTAAGAAAAAATAAAATTTCAGAACATAAACTGTAATTTTCATTTCAAGGATCGATTCTAATTTCCGTAGGTGGATGTGTGCTTGCGACCAAGATTTGTTTTCTTGATAAGTTTCGGTTTTAATTGATTTTGTTTACTAGTTTAATTGCTGTCATAGTTTAGATAATCACAAACCAAATCCCCCTAATTACATAACGTACAACATAAAAATCTGACTTGAAACTTGCTCGTGGGATCGACCCCTTGCTTGCTTTATACTATCTTGTGTGTTTTAAGCTAGGGTAATTAATTTATGCGACCACGACATCGCAACAGTAGTACGTATATGTGTGTATGTGTGGTCAAGACTTGAAATTTAAATTAGTGTAACTATTGCTAAATGTGAGATTATGGGAAATAGACGAGAGCAGGGGACGACCAGAAGAGCATATATTTCAAATAGGTGTCTGACATTTAGATCTCTAATTTAAAGTCTTGTTTAATTCTTTAGCTTAGTCCCTAATAAGATGTAGTTCAAATTTTTGTATTTATATGTAATGTTTGAATGATGGTTTAACCAGTTCCTGGTTTAGGACTGGCGCCCGGTGAATGGGCTGATGATTGGACAATGTCCTGGTTTGGAATTGGTGCCCTAATATTGGGTTGATGATTGAATCAGTGTCCTGGTTTGGAACTAGTGCCTTGTGAATGGGCTGATAATCCCTGTGAATGCGCTGATGGTTGGACTAGTGTCCTAGTTTGGAACCGGTGCCCTGGAAATGGGTGATCAATAGAGTTAGTTATTATTGGAGAAGATTGGTGTGCTGACAGGTGGAAAATTATAGAAACTGATGATAAATGAATTTAAAAAAACAAATTGTTAGCGTAATGAAAAATATACTAGATCATCTTAATTAATTTAATAATGTTTGTGCAAATTACTATGCAGGTTTATCTCAGCAGCATAACCCTTAGTTGATGTATGGATGTTCCCTCTGTATAGTCACTTAAGTTAATATGAAGATGAAAGAATTTTCTTTTGAGTTGTATATAACAATACTTCTAATTTGTATGTATAAAGTTATGTAGTACTATGTTGTTAAAACTTTAAGTAGTAATTTGAAATTTAGAATCTTCATTATGCTAATGTATGAATGCAATTACGATGATTAATTAATGGTTGTCTCTTATTTTTTTAAAAAAATACTTCTCGAGATTCTTCTTAATTTTATAACTTGATAATTGTGTGAATTTGTATCTTAAAAGTTTAGGGTGTTACAGTTTGAGACTTGGAATGATTGGAATGTGTATGAAAAATGAATAAAAGGTGTGTACAAATGATTTGTCGATAACTTGGAACCTCACGGTATATGGGAGACTCTGCCGAAATTTTGGGAGAAATTTCAATAAACTTTGTATGAGTTCAATAAAGAAAATAAAGTAAAAATAAATAAAATTATCATGTTTCCTTTTTTTTATGATTGATGTGTTGGTTTCGGAAATGGAGATGTTACGCTGACTGAAAAACAACGTTATTTTGTATATAAAAAAAAAAGGATCGGACGACATGTCATCTGGTTACTGCTCATTCCCCTAACTTCTTTCCTGAAAAGTTGATCGGGTGGCTACTTTTCAGGGGCATTTAATGCTACATCTCTCAACCAAACCAGACAATACACCACCATGATGGCATAACATTGTACTACACCCTAGAGTAGGTCTCATCATCCAACTGGCCCTACAGCCACCGCAGCACCACTCTAAAGTGGTCAACCCGACCAGTCTTTAGCTGCTAACTTTTTCAGGCCTTGACAACAACTTTGAACCAACAGTTAGGATCCTTCCGGGTTGAATCAAAAGCCAAGATTTGGTATCAATAAAGAAACAATGTCCCTCTTCCACTCCTTATAAATAGGGGTGAATTCGATGCATTGAACATCAAGAAATTAGAGGCCAAAGTTGGGAAAAACAACATTTCCCCAGTTTTTTTTCCTCCTCCTTCATTAGCCTCTTTTGCACCACTGTAACCACCGCATCTTCGTCGTCGTTGCTGTAACCAACCACACGTTGGTCTTCCCTGTACCACCAGGAACACCGCCAACCTCTTTTCTCCTTCGGCCATGCAAGCCTTCCTCTCTTTTTTCTTCTCCAAAAATCCTCCAAATCTAGATTACTTTTTGCATGCAAATGGCAAAATGCCACTAACATAGGTAGGGCTAGACCCTTTCCAGCCCAACCTAGAGGGGTGGGCTGAGTCCATCCCAACCAATGTAAAAAGAAAAAAAAAAGAGAGATGACAGGTTTGTTGGGTTGTAGTTGACCCAACCGACCTTGCTGGGTCTGGCTCATATGGTTGGGCTGGGCCGTTCCCCGTCCATATAATAATAATAATAATAATAATAATAATAATAATAATAATAATAATAATAAAATATTATATAATAATAAAAATATTTAAAAAACAAAAAAAATCCAAAATTTTCCAAAAGTCCTTTCAAAATATTTTTGATTTTTTCGCATGTTTTTCCAATAATTTTGCATAATATCGGGCTGTATATTTATACTATAAGATACAAATCTAGTATTAAAATACATGGTTTTCTATAAAATTTTCTTAATTTTTTTTTGAAAATTCAAAAAAATTTAAATTAATTTTCTATTTAAAAAAACAAAAAAAATATTTTTTTTCGTGCATATGGCCAAATCCTAAAAGGTTTTTCATGCATATTTTCTAAAAGATAACGATCATATTTTATCATGTTTAAAAAAATACAAAAATAGATTAGTTTGGCTCTTGGAATGATTAAAATTTAACCCAATAAGATAGAGACTTTCTTACGAATGGAGATCTACCTTAAAACTTGAAAAAGAACAATGGACAGAAACACGATTTAGAAAAACAATCAAACATTAATGCAGCTTATCTTAGGTAGAGTGCATTGGGGGTGATACGTCTTCCCCTTGCACAATTAGTCCCTTACCCAGACTCTCGTACACCATAGGTTTCCTAGTAATCATAACACTAGGTAGCGACTTCTGAATTTTATAATTATAACTTTATGATTATACCAAAAACCCCTTTCTTTTTCACCAACATCTCAAGCGACAGACCCGTCATCGCTTTATGTCGTGTGCCCCGCGACATATAGGATTATGAACTTATACGTAAGATATATTCCTTTTATTGGCATTAGAACGATTAGGTTTTTAACCTAATAAGTTACGGACCTCTTTACTAAGAATGACTTTTCTCAAACCTTAAATAGATCAACAGTTAAAAAACACAATATTTGCTTAGTTTGTATCAAACAAATAAACAATACAGCTTACCTCAGGTAAGGTGTATTATGGGTGCTAAATGCTAATACCTTAATTTTACGCAGTCAGTCTCCTTCTCCAGACTCTGAGACCAGTTAGGGTTCCTAGTGATAAAAATACTAGGTAGCGACTCTTATTCCCTCTTTTTTACTAATAAATAACAAGAATTCATTGTCCTTTCCACCCACATCATTGATGACTATCCCAATCCAGGAGGATGATCGCCGCAACGTCGCACACGTGCAACATATATGATAAAAAGTAAAATCACCGCTAAACCCGCTAACCGAGACAACTAGGGTTACCTCACCAAACTGGCAAACCGGGTCATTAACTCCACAAAGTTTAATATCTTAGTTTTTTTTAGAAATTATTTTTTATTTAACTAAACTTTTTTTAAAAAATAGACCATATCGCGATGCTGAGATATTTTTTCATACCAACCCGATGCTAGGATATTTTTTGATATTGCGATAATAATATAAAAGACAAATTAAAATAAATTATCAACACTAAATCCCTATAAACACATCATATAAAAACTAAATTAAAAAGGAAAATCAATAACCAAATAAAACAAAAGGGTCGAAATGCAAAAAATAAATAAATGTGGATTACTATTAATACTTAATAATTAATATTTAATGCTTCAGAATATTGATTTAGTGTTTGACAATGTTAGCAAGGCGTGATGTTTTGGGAAACCATCTTGACTTTCAGGTCTGTTTGGAGAGGGGCGGGCTTGGAAGTATATGCCTAGCTAGCTAATCAAATCAGAGGCTGGCCATATCAATCCAGGTCGTGTTTAAACAACCATATCTGACTTTTCTTTGCAGGGAAACTTCATTTCTTGGATATCGTATCATGTTGATCAGGACTGAAACGAAATAAATTCTCCGAGGAAAGTAGCATCCAAATTTACTAATAAATGTTGGCAAAATAATTGTATGAGCTGCCTTCGAACAATATGTTGCCGTGGATGTGTATTGATAAGCAAATTAATATATTTTACATCAAAGAGTTCGGTAGGAGCTATCTCGATTCCCTATTACATTATGCCTCGTCTTGATATAACGCAGACTTACTGCTTCCATTAGGAGTCCAAACATAGAAATCCATCCAATCCTTGTCGAGCATTTCCACTAAACCTTGAGCTTGTGGGACACAACAAAGAGGGATCCGCTTCCAAGGTGAAGCCCTACTCTTTTCTCCTTTGAAAAATGGACACTCTATTTCCAGCACTCCTCTGGGATTCAGCCCAGAACACTTGTCAACAAGACCGAGAACGATGAGAATGCCAAGGAATCTATGGTTCGTAATGTTGGGCTTCCGAACGAGATGTGAAGAGTTTTTAGAGACAATGATGAAAACCACAGCGATTGCTTATGGTGTAGAACTCTTCATTATATAGAAAACTATTAAAATCTAATAATAACAGTACAAGCTCTATAAGGAAAGATATCTAAGATTCTATATGTGCAACTAATCAGCTCCTATATATCGTCTGGATTTCCATGGATTGCT